>Ga0155682_137_pt1 | contig 1424 bp, 3 predicted proteins | sample RifCSPlowO2_01_FD_107339 | JGI IMG/M metagenome (GOLD analysis project Ga0155682, IMG submission 107339) | Candidatus Magasanikbacteria bacterium RIFCSPLOWO2_01_FULL_43_20b | reverse complement strand
ACCGAAACGTCGTCGGCACCGACCACCTTCAACAGTTTAGTGCCAGTCAACACCTCCTCCATGGTGGCACCAGTACGCTCCACCTTGTGCGCCAGAGCCGCCAACTGTCCCACAGTACGATCCTTTACTCTAACCAACGGACTAGACATGACACATTCTCCTCTGAGCTTTTTTATCGCCCAAAAATTTCCCCTAAACCCGGGACAGGTCTCCTCCTCGCCATGAGAAGAAGCCGCTATGCGCCAAAACACAACGGCCTTCTCTCATAACTTATTTTAGCTTAATTATATTGAAATGAACGAATACTATATTATACTCCTTTTTCAAAAGTTTGTCAAGGGTGTGTATTGGTAGCAATAGTCTAATCTAAACGCACCACCTAAATGGTAAAATACGGCTTTAACCATAAAGGTGGCGAATATGTCAAATGAGTTTACGTTTTACGAACGATGACAGAAAAGGCATAGCCGAAAAACCGGTAAATTACGCATACCGGAACGGAAATCCATCCATGAACAACTGAACGACCGATCGCGGAAGTGTTTAAACTACTTATCACCTAACGAGGTTATTAACAAAGCGGTGCTGTGAAAACTTGATTATTTAACCATGGCAAGAGGGACGGCATCTCGGAAATTAAACCTCTTCGTTTCAAAATCTGTGTAATCCAACAAAATCCGCCCAAATCAATGCTATTAGCCATTATAATCATCCTTTGGCTCTTCTTCATCTTCATCAAAATTATCCTCTACCACCAAATCAGTGTCTCCATCCTCATCTTTATCCTCAACTTTAAACCCGCCATAATCCGCGCCCTTTTCACCCAACGCTTGTAGCCAAAGCTCACCGGCATTCTCTTCAAATCCCAAATCTTCAGCGTGTTCAGCGTGCCACTGATCAAATGCCACCCGCAATTCATGTTCATCCGTGGCGTTTTCCAATGCATCCTCCAGCAAAGCGTATTTTTCCTGGTGCGACAGCGCCATTTCTTTCTCCATCTCATCAAACAAAGATTGAACGTGAGAAAGAACCGCTGACTTCATTTGATCATAATTATTCTTTGGCATAATTTGGCATTAGTTTCATTGTTAATATTTATATATTCTTTCACTAAAAAAAGCAATAGCGGGTAGTTGTGGATAAACGACAAAACACAATTAACAAAACGCAAACGACAACACCCTTGAACACAAACGTTTTGTTTGATATATTGGTATGGGTTATGTTAATTGGGTTTTGTGTTTTAAAAAGTATGGCGACGACCTCTCTCGTCTCATGGAACGTCAACGGCATCCGCGCTGTGGTAAAAAAAGGTTTTACTGATTTCTTAAAAAAAGAAAAACCGGATGTTTTGTGTTTGCAAGAAGTAAAAATAAACGACTCGGCAAGGGACAAGGAAACATTTGATTTTCAAAATTACACTG
>Ga0155682_133_pt2 | contig 2253 bp, 2 predicted proteins | sample RifCSPlowO2_01_FD_107339 | JGI IMG/M metagenome (GOLD analysis project Ga0155682, IMG submission 107339) | Candidatus Magasanikbacteria bacterium RIFCSPLOWO2_01_FULL_43_20b | reverse complement strand
TCCAGAATGCTTCAGCCAAACCTTGCGCGGTCGTGCCGGAAGAAGTAGGGACGAAAATCGCGGCAAGGTTTGGGATTTTATCTAATTCTTCGGCCAATTCAAAATAGCCCAAAAGCGCGTTGTCGTCGGTTGATTGGCGCAGAATTTTTGTGGCGCTATCTTTGTCTATTTGGAACGCGGATTGTTTTGGCTTCTCCACCTGTTCAATTTTAATATTCGCGTCTTCAACTGTCAGCAAAAGAAGTTTTAATTTTTTTGGGTCAATGTTTTTGCCGACAAAAACCGTGAGCTTGATTTTGCTCGGATTGTTGCGGTTATGCGCTTGCGCGGCGTGAATAGCCGCTAACGCCGCGTTGCCAGAAGAAGAAATGACGAAGTCGGTTTTGCCGTCTTCTTTGAAGTATTTTTTTATCATCAGCGGTATTGACCGTCCTTTGTGCGAGCCATATTTATGCTGATCCTCGCGTTTGAGGTAAACATCTTTTACCCCGAGCGCCCGGGCCAGTTCGCCATACGGCATTTGGATTGTCTTCATATGTTTCACTTAATCACTGGATCACTACATCACATCATCACTTGGCGATTCGGCGATTCGGTGATGAGGTGATGGTGTCATCAAGTGATGCAGTGAGACTGTGTTTGCATAATATCTATTTTTATGGTATCATATTTTTGTTTTTAACACTAATATTATTCTTATGAAACTCGTCTGTCCAGAATGTAAAAATGAAGTTGATTTGTCCCGCTATCCAAATTTGGCGGTGGGAAATGTGATTGAGTGCCAGATGTGCGGGATTTCGTTGTTGGTGAACGCGATTGGCGAGGAAGTGGCGGCGGAGATTGTCGATGAAGGCAAGTGAGTGTGTAAGTGCGTAGGTGTGTAAGTGCGTAAGTATAGACGAGTTTTGGACTTTAAAATCGATACTTATAAACTTACTTACTTATAAACTTACTCACTAACACTTCTATCATTCCTCTAAAGCCGTGACTGCCAAGGAAAACCACAACATCACCCACCTTTGCTTCTTTATTGATCAAGTCAACTAGTTTTTCATCATCAGAAATATATTTAACATTCGGATGCGTTTGGCTGATTATCTTCATCAAGTCCTCGCCCTCAAGTGGTGGGGATTTTTTTGGATCGTGTTTGATGCTGGTTAATTCCGGAATTATGACTAAATCAGCCGCGTTGAATTTATTATCATAACTTGGTATCGCTTCCGGCTGTCGGTTGCCGGTGTTTGGCTCAAAGATGGCGATTATTCTCCTGTCATTGTGAGGAGGAGCCGCGCGATCCCTCGTCTCCACTCTGGACAGGCTCCGCAATCCAGTGTCGTTGAGCAACCGGATTGCTTCGCTGTGGTTCGCAATGACAGATGCTAATGTATTTAATGTTGACTCTGCTTTCGCCGGCGAGTGCGCGATATCGTCAAAAATCGTAATCTCGCCTTCAAATCTCTTTTCTAATCTTCTCTTTAATCCTTTAAATTCACCAATGGCTTTAATAATCGTTTCCGGATCAATACCAATCTCACACGCCATCGCGAACGCGCCGCAGATATTTTCGGCCATGTAATCGCCGAAGACGTAGGACTTAAGATGTAGGACGGAGGAATTATATGAGATGTCAAATTCCACACCGTCTTTTGTAGTTTTAACATCGGAATATTTATAATCGGATTTTTCCGACTTTCCGTATGTCTTAATCGTCGGTTTGTTCCATGTTCCATGTTTCATGTTACATGATACACTTTCGTTTGCCACAACCAACCCCGTCTCAGGCACAGACTTTACTAACTCATCAAACACTCTAAAATACGCCTCTTCCGTCGGATACACATCCGCATGGTCCCATTCCACCGCGGTTAAGAGCAGATGAGTGGGGGAATAGTGCGCGAATTTCGGTCTGTCATCCCAGCGCGAACTTTTGTATTCATCACCTTCAAGCACCGACCAATCGCCACTGTCATTGCGAGGAGTCAGTAGACGACGAAGCAATCTATCGATGTTATTCTGGATTGCTTCGTCACTCGTTCCTCGTTCCTCGCAATGACAGAAAGCAGACGGAAAATCCCCGTCAATTGCCAATCCGCCAAACATATAACTCAGTTCCATTCCTGCTTTATACAATATCCAGCTCAACAGCGCAGCAGTACTAGTCTTCCCATAAGTCCCGGCGCAAACAATGGAATTTTTTCTGACAATATATTCCGCGATTAGTTCTGGATAAGATTTGTATTCAAGTTTTTGTTC
>Ga0155682_136_pt1 | contig 6533 bp, 10 predicted proteins | sample RifCSPlowO2_01_FD_107339 | JGI IMG/M metagenome (GOLD analysis project Ga0155682, IMG submission 107339) | Candidatus Magasanikbacteria bacterium RIFCSPLOWO2_01_FULL_43_20b | reverse complement strand
AGTTAAACGTCTTGCCGAAGTCCACGAGCAGGCCCAAGTAATCGGCTCCGGTGACGGGGAGTCGAACCGCAAGCCCCACGGAAAAACTCTGGACGGCCAAAAAGTCGGGGGAAACGACGTGTGCCCATGTGGAGCGAAAAAACCCGATGGCACAGCGATTAAGTACAAACATTGTCACGGAAAATAACAAAACAATCTATTCTCAAGAATCTGAGAATAGATTAGGGGAATAAAAAATGTGCAACACTAGATGTTGCGCAGGGACATTTCTTTTCTTTGAAAATTTGGCGGGTTGTTTGCCGCCTAGATTTCGTAGGAGGAACTTTCCTCGTCCGAAGAGCGCTCCGGAAGGAAAGTGCTAAAAGACCAAAAGGCCGCGCAAAAAATTGCCGGAAACCAAAGCTCCTCGTACGTTTCTTTGTGTTGATGCGGTCAACCGATAAGGAGGTATCCTGCTAAACTCCATCCAATCCACAGCATCCAAAGGGCGCAGGAAATGTATTTGTACCTTCGGTCCAGAGCCCAGTCTTCCTTCAGTGTCGGTCCCTACGCATACGTACCAAAGTGTCGAAATTACGATAATCATGAGTAGAGAGGTGTATAGCGTCGCGTTCATAATTGGTTTTGGAACTTTTAGGACGGTTTTCAAACAAGCACTTCTATCTTTCTATCCCAAATGATAGCATACGAGTATATAAAGTGGTATGAAAATAAAAACAGGAACTTACGAACATTTCAAAGGCAAGCGTTACGAAGTGTTGAGCGTGGGGAAACACAGCGAGACCCTCGAGGATTTTGTGGTTTATCGGCCACTGTATGAAAAAAGGCCGCTGATTTGTGGATTCGGCCACTCGCGGTGTTTTTCGGCAAAGTAGAGTTGAGCGGGAAGAAAGTATCGAGATTTAGGTATATAGGTAAATAGTCTATTCCTAAATTCTCAAGAATTTGAGAATAGATTATGAATGGTGTATCATTGACCAATGAAAGAAAATAATAAAAAGAAAAATTTTCGGCAGCTTGAACGGGTGGTCAAAGGCTTTGCGAATCATTGGAGAATCGAAATGTTGAACTTGTTGGTCGAGACTCCCGAGCTTTCGGTTGATGAGGTGGCAACAGAACTCAATATTAATTTCAAAACCGCCTCGGAGCATATTCGGCGGTTGGCCATAGCGGGGCTGGTGCTTAAGCGTTCGGAAGGGAACAATGTTCGCCACAAGCTCACGCCGCGTGCCGAATCTATTCTCAAATTCTTGAGAATATTGGAATAGATAAAATAGTATGGGGGTAAAAATTACATATTTTGTTCATGGGACGACCACGGATAACGAGCGCGAGATTTCTTCGGGGTGGGGTGATGCCGAGCTTTCGGAGTTGGGAGTGAGGCAGGCGATTGAGCTTGTAAATTATTTAAAACCGACGTGTTTGGATGCAGTTCGAGGCGCGAGCGAGGCTTGCGACCAAGCTGTACGTGGTAGTACTGCGCGGGAGCAAACGAGCGAAGCAACGAAGAAATGCGCCAAACACGGGGGTTTTAACTTTGACGTGGTGTTTTGCTCGGATTTGAAACGTGCCGCGCATTCGGCCGAGCTCGCTTTTGAGGGAGTGGCAATGATTATAGAGGATGCTCGACTGCGAGAGTGTAACTATGGGACATTTAACGGAAAGTCGTCACTGATTGTCGAGCCGATGTGCGAAACGAAAATTTCTAAACAATTTCCCGAAGGCGAGAGTTATGAAGACGTGAAAAGACGAATGGCCGATTTTCTGGAATTTTTAAACAAAAATTATGACGGCAAACACGTGGCCATAGTCAGTCACAAAGCACCCCAACTCGCTTTGGACGTTTTGCTCAAGAATAAAGAGTGGAAGCAAGCTTTCGCCTGTGATTGGCGGAAAACAAAACGCCCCGCCCGACACGCAAACGTAGTCGTTGCGGGCGGGTGGAAGCCGGGGTGGGAGTATACTTTGTAAGATGAATCTTAAAGATACGTACAACAAAATAGCAGGGGATTGGTTTAGGCAGCACCAGCCGGATTCGTGGTGGCACGAGGGTACCGACAAATTTATCTCTTCGCTCAAAGCAGGCGCCTCGGTACTTGATGTCGGTTGCGGCGCGGGGCTTGCCTCAAAATATCTTGTCGAAAAAGGACTTTCACTTGTCGGCATCGATTTTTCCGAGAAACTGATTGAAATCGCCAAAAGGGAAGTACCTCTCGGTAAATTTTTGGTCATGGACATGAACAATTTAGGTTCGCTCGAAGAACACTTTGACGGACTCTATGTGAAAGCGAGCATTTTGCATTTAGCAAAGAAAGAAGTACCGGATTTTATGCTGAAACTCAAGGAACGATTTAAACCGAATGGTTTCATATACATTGCCGTTAAGGGGGCGAATAAGGGTCAGCAAGAAGAACAGGTTAAAATTGAGCATGACTACGGTCACACCTACGAGCGTTTTTTCAGCTTTTTCTTTTTGCCGGAGATGGAAAAATATTTTACCGACGCCGGTTTTAAGGTTATCTGGAAAAAAGTGGCGCTGACAGGCCAAACGAATTGGATTGAAATAATTGGGCAGAGGGTTTAGTTAGTAGTATTATTACGTGCAAGGACTCAATTGCACCGCCGTATTTAGTTGTATCATTTTAACGTACGGTCGTATATTAAAATGATACATGAGTAAGATTGTTTTAATACCTTTTTGGCTGTATTCTTCTTTTGTATGATATCGAAAAAGAAAATTATTTTAGTTACCGGAGGAGCCGGCTTCATTGGGTCAAATCTCATAGAGCAGTTGGTGAAAGATTCCGCCAATCAAGTATATTCGCTTGATAATTATTCCACCGGTTCAAAAAATAACCACATCAAAGGTTCGACCTATATTGAAGGCGACACGCGCGATATTGCCAAGTTGGTTAAAATAAAACCCGATTTGGTATTTCATTTGGGCGAGTACGCGCGGGTTGAAAAAAGTTTTGAGGATATGGAAGCGGTCTGGCGTTCAAATAAAGACGGTACATTCGCCGTGTTGGAATTTTGCCGCGGAAATGGGACGAAACTTGTGTACGCCGGCTCAAGCACCAAATTTGGTGATGGAGGATTGGGACGCGACCAAAGCCCGTACGCGTGGACGAAAGCGAGCAATACCGAATTGGTGAAAAATTACGGCGCGTGGTTTAGACTTAAATACGCGATTACTTATTTTTATAATGTTTATGGTCCAAGGGAATTGGGAAATAAGTTTGGCACTGTGATTGAAATATTTTGCCAACAAAGATTAAAAGGTGAACCACTTAAAGTGGTTTCTCCTGGAACTCAGACTCGCATATTTACCCATGTCGACGATATTGTGCGCGGCCTTATGTTGGTTGGTGAAAAGGGTATTGGCGACGGCTATGGTTTGGGCGCGGAGGAAGAATATTCGATTTTGGATATCGCTAAAATGTTTGGCGGTGAAATTGAAATGCTTCCCGAACGTGCGGGCAACCGCATGACTTCATCGATAGACCTTTCCCGTTCCAGAGATGAACTTAGATGGAAGGCGGAGAAAAGTATCAAGAAACACATTAAAGCGTTTGTTGTTACGGTAGAATAAAATTATGGCGGAACCGAACAAAAATTTGAGACCGAAAGTGGGACTTGGCGTTATGGTGATGAAGAAAGGCAAGGTGCTTTTGGGAAAGAGAAAAGGTTCTCACGGAGAAGGAATGTATTGTTTTCCGGGCGGGCACCTGGAATACATGGAATCTATTACGGAGTCTATTACGCGAGAAGTTACGGAGGAAGTTGGGATTGAAATCAAAAACATTCGTTTTTTATGTTTGTATAACGAAAAAGAATACGCGCCGAAGCATTACGTAATTATTGCTTTTGTCGCCGATTGGAAAACGGGTGAACCGCAAGTGCTTGAACCGGATAAATGCGAATCTTGGGGTTGGTACGATATGGTTAATTTACCTGCACCGCTTTACGCGGTTGTGCCGAGTTTAATCGACAGTTACAGAACCGGAAAAAATTTCTATGACACCTAAAAATTCCATTATTGAGGTTAGAAATCTCGCCAAAAATTTCGGGAAGGCGTTTGCCGTTAAGGGGATTTCTTTCAACGTGTATGAGGGAGAGATTTGCGGATTACTCGGTCCAAATGGAGCGGGGAAAACCACCACTATTCAAATGCTTTTGGATTTAATCACACCGACGTCCGGCACAGTGAAAATTTTCGGCAAAGAAATGAAAGGTAACCGTGAGGAGATATTGGGTGCTATGAATTTTTCTTCACCCTACGTGTCGCTTCCCGGCAACCTAAAGGTGATTGAAAATCTGAAAACCTTCGCACGATTGTACGGCGTGAAGGATATTAAAGGGAAAATTGCCGAACTGGCCGACTTTTTCGAGATAAAAGATTTTTTAAGTAAGATGACCTCGCGACTTTCCACCGGACAACTAACACGTCTGAATCTGACAAAAGCTTTACTGAACGACCCGAAACTGTTGCTTTTGGACGAGCCGACGTCGTCGCTCGACCCCGATATCGCTGACCGGACGCGGCAGATGCTCCTTAAAATACGGAGTGAAAGACAGGTGACGATGCTCTATACTTCTCACAACATGGCGGAGGTTGAAGAGATTTGCGACCGCGTCATATTTATCAATCATGGCGAAATTAAAGATGAGGGAACGCCGGCGGAGCTTGTAGCGAAATACGGCAAGGAAGATTTGAATGATGTGTTTTTGCATATTGCGCGCAGTCAGATTGAATAACATATAACACATGACTGAATTACTGAATAACAAAGAAAGAAATTTGTCAGCTCATGTTTTTTCGTCATTCAGTAATTCAGTTATAAGTTATTGGTCATAAGTATCATGAAACTCCACCGCATCAACGCTCTACTCTTCCGCCATCTCTACCTCATCATGCGGTCGTTTCCGCGGTTGTTGGATATTTTCTATTGGCCTGTTGCTGACCTGCTTTTGTGGGGTTTTTTGAGTTTGTACATAGAAAAATTTCAATTAAACAGCGTTAACATCGTTACCATTCTCTTAGGCGGAATTGTCCTTTGGGGTATTTTCTACCAAGCTCAACAGGCTATTTCGGTGGCGTTTTTGGAGGAGGTGTGGGAGAAAAATTTACTCAATATTTTTGTTACCCCTTTGACCGTTTTTGAATTCCTATTCTCAACTCTTTTGCTTGGTGTGGTGAAAATGATTCTGGTCGGCATTGTACTCGGGGTTTTAGCTTTCCTATTGTATTCATTCAATATATTTAGTCTTGGGTTCGCGCTTATTCCCTTTTTGCTTAACTTGTTGGTATTTGGCTGGGCGGTGGCTCTTTTTTCCATGGCGATTATTTTGCGTTTCGGCACGTCAGCGCAGGTGCTGGCGTTCGGGTTTTTGCTTATAATCCAGCCATTTAGTGCTGTGTTTTATCCGGTTTCCGCCTTGCCGCAGGCCATACAATTTATCGCCTACTTGCTTCCGCCCACATATGTGTTTGAAGGTATGAGGGCCGTTTTGGCTACCGGTGTTATTCCAAACCATTTTGTATTATGGGCGGTGATTTCTAACGTGTTCTGTCTTGCCGTTGTGATGACCTATTTTTACTCGACATTTAATTGGGTGAAGAGGAAAGGTAGACTGCTCAAGCTTGATTAGTAGATAAACATACCAATATACTAATTGATACGAATCTACGAATGGATACGAATAAGAACTCTCCGCGAGGGTTTATATACTGTCATTTTTCACTTTACTAATTCCCAAAGGTAACTAAAATACGTTACATATAGTTATAAAAAATATGCCCAAAAACAAAACTAAGTCGGGCAAAAAAAGCTCAACGAAAGTTCAAAAGCCGATAACCGTGGCCGTTTCGGGCGGGTTTGACCCGATTCATATCGGGCACGTCCGAATGTTTAACGAGGCCAAAAAGCTCGGAGACAGGCTTGTGGTTATCTTGAACAATGATAATTGGCTGAAAAAGAAAAAAGGGGTGCCCTTTATGCCTGACCACGAGCGAAAGGAGGTCATTGAAGCCTTGGCCTCTGTTGATGAGGTATTGCTGACGTCCCATTCTGAAAGTCCCGAAGATATGAGTGTGTGCGTCGAACTCGAGAAGCTCCGTCCGCATATTTTCGCGAATGGCGGTGACCGAACGGTGCGGGACTCGCAAAAAGCTTCTTCTTCGCTTAGTCCGGAAGCGGTGTTGTGCGAACGGGTCGGGATAAAAATGATGTTTAACGTCGGACACGGCGGCAAAGTGCAATCCAGCTCATGGCTTTTGAAGAGGTTTAAGGAGAACGGTGGCAAATAAACCTAGCTCTATTTTGTGATATACTCTACACGTGGCTCGTATCGTAAAATTTTTCGATAAACTGGAAGACAAAACACGCGGGCATCTAAGCCGCATGCCGATTTTTTATGCTGTTGTCGGCGGTGTTACCGTGGTGATTTTTTGGCGGGGTATCTGGGAGATAGCGGATTATCTATACACTCTCGGAGGTTTTTGGACGTGGTTGTTTGATCCTTTTGTGTCT
>Ga0155682_119_pt1 | contig 8327 bp, 9 predicted proteins | sample RifCSPlowO2_01_FD_107339 | JGI IMG/M metagenome (GOLD analysis project Ga0155682, IMG submission 107339) | Candidatus Magasanikbacteria bacterium RIFCSPLOWO2_01_FULL_43_20b | reverse complement strand
TGGTGTCATGTCAGTCGGTCTCCTACCGGTCACGAGAACGCAGGCGCTGAAGGAGGTGCGCCAGTGGCGTAGAACGCCTGGAGGAGCGTTCGCCATGATGCGTTATATACTCAATCCGCACATCTTGCACGACACAGATTTCATGCCGCGCAACACTCACGTGGTCGCGTTGGGCCAGGACGATGGAGCACAAGTGTTGTCATTTACTCCCCACACGCGCGATCTCTTTGTCGAACCACGCAACACCAGTTGGCGTTACGACCACATGATGTTTCTGGTTTTGAAGGGAAAGAAAGGATGATACCCGTCGTTCTTGTCTGTTCTTTACCGCTCGCCTTCGCCCGGTCATCCGATCGGGCTTCATCATTTTAATCTTGCTTATTTAAGCAAAAACTGATAAAATTTAAAATGTGGTGCAGGATGATTTTTTTCGTCCTATGTCCTACGTCTTATGTCTTAAGTCTGGAAAATATGCACACTTTTATTAAAGATTTATCAAACAAAGTAGGCGAAGAAGTTACAATCAAAGGCTGGTTGAACAATAAACGTTCGTCCGGCAAGATTGCGTTTTTGGAAATCCGTGATGGGTCAGGTTTCGCGCAAGCCGTGGCGGTTAAAGACAGTTTGCCGGCGGAAGTTTGGCAAGGGATTGAGAAGTTGACGCAAGAATCATCTTTGGAAGTGACAGGTAAAGTGACAAAGCATCCGAAGCAGGAGGGGGTATTTGAATTGCAAGTGTGCAAGTGTGCAGGTGTGCAAGTTGCGAGTGAGTATCCGATAAGCAAAAAAGACCACGGGCCGGAGTTTTTGATGGACAACAGGCATTTGTGGTTGCGGTCAAAAAAACAGTGGGCGATTTTGCGGATTCGCGATACTGTTGAGACCGCAATCAACGAGTATCTGCACAGCCAAAATTTTATTCGCACAGATTCGCCAATTTTCACCCCCAACGCTTGCGAAGGAACGACAACGCTTTTTCCAGTGCCATATTTTGATTTAGGCACAGCTTATCTTTCTCAATCCGGACAATTATATATTGAAGCCGCGATCGCGTCAGTCGGGCGGTGTTATGATTTTGGCCCGGTTTTTCGCGCGGAAAAATCAACTACCAAACGGCACTTGACCGAGTTTTGGATGATGGATGCTGAAGCCGCGTTTGTTGAGCATGATGAAAATTTAAAAATTCAAGAGGGCTTGGTTAAAGCGATTGTAAAAAAGTGTTTGGAAAACTGCCAGCAGGAATTTTCTGCGCTGGAACGCGACACTGTTGCTTTGAAAAAAATGCTTGACAAGCCATTCAGCCATTATTTTTACGATGAGGCGATCAAAAAATTAAATAAATTAGGCAGTGATATAAAATATGGCGAGGATTTGGGAAATGATGATGAGGGTTTGCTGACAAAAGATTCTGATGTGCCGGTGTTTATAGAAAAATGGCCAAAGAGCATCAAATCGTTTTATATGAAAATAGACCCGGAAAATTCGGACCGAGTTTTGAATGATGATCTAATTGGGATTGAAGGGGCGGGGGAGTTGATTGGCGGGTCCCAGCGCGAGGATGACTATAATTTATTGTTAGAACGAATTCGCCATGAAGGTTTGAGCGAGAAAGATTATGAATGGTATTTGGACTTGCGCAAATACGGTTCTGTGCCGCATTCAGGTTTTGGCATTGGCGTGGAGCGCGTCGTGCGCTGGATTTCCGGCGCGGAGCATATCAGAGAGTGTATCCCGTTTCCGCGCACTATCAATCGTTTGAGACCTTGACCAGAGGATTGTGGATAAGTCGAGCTTGACAAATATTTACACCCAGTATATACTTTGTATATATTAAGTATCAACTTTGTGTATATGAAAAGTGCCATAATTACTCTTAAAACAGATCCTATTGTTAAAACCAAAGCGCAAAAGGTGGCAGCCGATTTGGGTTTTAGTTTGAGCGCGGTGTTGAATGGTTTTTTAGTTGAGTTCATTCACAAGAAGGAAATTCACTTTGGCGATCGTGCCGAAGAACCGAGCGAGCATCTTAAAGAAATGATTAGAGAGTCAGAAGAAGATTATAAAAACGGTTGGGTTTCGCCGGCTTTTGACAATGCCGGGGATGCTGTTGATTGGTTAGATAATCCGAATCGTAAATATGTACGTGACTTTCAGCCGGACGTTTCAGAAAAAAATTGAGAAAGTACCACAAAAGATAAAGACAGCGTTTAAAACCCGCTTGTCTTTATTTTTGAGTGAACCATTCAATAAAATTTTAGAAAATCATCCCCTGAAAGGCGAATGGAAAAATTTTCGGAGTATAAATATTACCGGCGATTGGCGGGCGGTATATCGCGATTTGGGCGATGGAAAAATGGAGTGGGTGGAGTTTGTAGAAATTGGTACGCATAGCGAATTATTTAAATAATTTTTTTATGTACCACAGCAAGCAACTGCCGGAAAAATTTTTAGAGCGCCTGACAGAGATGTTTGGCGTTTCTTTGTTTAGGGAAATTGAAAAAACTTTTGTTGAACGTTGCACTACTTTTAGAATTAATACGGTAAAGAGTAAAAAAGAAACAGTGATTGCGGCGTTGAATCAAAATGGTTTTAAATTTGAAAGAGTTTCGTGGTATAAAGACGCGTTTATTTTGAAAAACAAAAGCAAGCGGGAGCTGACGGATTTGAATATTTATAACGAGGGTAAAATTTATATTCAGAGTTTGGCGAGCATAATTCCGCCGCTGGTGTTGGATCCGCAACCGGGAGAAAAAGTTTTGGATTTAACTGCCGCGCCCGGGAGCAAGACTTCGCAGATTGCGGCGTTGATGCATCAGGAAGGGGAATTGGTGGCGAATGATAATAATAAAATAAGATTTTTTAAGTTAAAGCATAACATGGAAGCGCTTGGTGTCGTCTGTCATTGCGAGGAGCGAGGAACGAGCGACGAAGCAATCCAGAACGGACGCTGGATTGCCACGCTCCCTTCGGTCGCTCGCAATGACAGTTGGCGTTTTTCGTTGAGGATGGAATATGGTTCTTCGTTGTGCAGAGAGTTTCCTCTTTACTTCGACCGTGTGCTGTTAGACGCTCCTTGTAGCGCCGAAGCGCGGTTTATCGCCGGCGAGCCGAAAACTCACGGCTACTGGAAAGAGCAAAAAATAAAAGAAATGGCGTATAAACAATGGGGGCTTTTACTTGCGGCGTGGAGCGCGCTAAAATTCGGCGGAATTTTGGTTTATTCCACCTGCACTTTCGCGCCGGAAGAAAATGAATTGCAGATAACGAAGTTTTTAGAGAGAGTGAATGATGGTGAGATATTGGATATTAAGATATTGAAAGATATTCGGCGATTGCCGATTGTTAAGATTTGGAAGAATAAAGCGGTAAATTCTGAAGTCGTCAAAAAAGCCATGCGGATAATGCCGACAAAAGATATAGAGGGATTTTTTGTGTGTAAGTTGAGGAAGTTGTAAAGAATTATATGGATAATTTTGTGCACAGTTTTATTCTATTGACAAAGCATCTCAATTATGCTACAATTAGGATAGTATACTAACCTAATTAAACTAAAATATGTTAATACCGCGTATTTTACAGCAGAAAATTGATGGTGTTTTATTCAAAAATAAGGTAATTTTGCTTTTTGGCGCAAGACAGGTCGGCAAAACAACGCTTCTTCGCGAGATACAAAAAAAGCGCCCGGACAATTCTGTTTATTTAAATTGCGATGAACCTGACGTGCGCGCGTCTTTTACAAACACGACTTCCACGGCTTTAGGCGCTTTAATTAAAGGTAAAAAATTGGTCTTGCTTGACGAAGCGCAAAGAGTCAATAATATCGGGTTAACATTAAAACTAATGGCGGATAATTTTCCGGAAACACAAGTGATAGCCACCGGCTCGTCCGCTTTTGAATTATCAAACAAAACAATTGAGCCGCTGACAGGACGCAAGCACGAGTTTTTTTTATTCCCATTTTCTGTTGAAGAATTAAAGCAGGTCAAGCCGGCGCTTGAATTAAAACGTCTGCTTCCGCAAATGATGATCTATGGCCTTTACCCGGAAGTGGAAGAAAGAAGCGGAGACGCTGAAAATATTGTGAAAGAGCTCGCGCGCAGTTATTCTTACAAAGATGTTTTGCAATATCAAGGCATACGAAATCCGGAGTTGTTGGAAAAACTTTTGCAAGCGGTTGCTTTGCAGATAGGCAATGAAGTTTCATATAATGAGCTTGGGCGTGTGGTTGGCGCGAATAAAGCAACAGTGATCAATTATTTGAGTATTTTAGAGAAGGCCTTTATAATTTTTCGCTTGCGTCCTTATAGCCGCAACCAGCGCAAAGAACTTTCTAAGATGCACAAAATATATTTTTACGACACAGGCATCCGCAACGCTCTGATAAACAATTTTAATCCTTTGCAGATGCGCGCTGACATTGGCGCGCTGTGGGAAAATTTTTGGATTAGCGAACGGATTAAGAATAACAACAACCATGGGCTGGATGTGAATAAGTATTTTTGGCGTACCTATTCGCAACAAGAGGTTGATTATGTTGAAGAAGCCGGCGGCAAATTGCAGGGTTTTGAGTGTAAGTGGTCGGAAAGCAAAAAGGCTAAAGCGCCGTCGGAATGGGCGGCTCTTTATTCCGCGGCAGATTATCAAGTTATTACGCCGGATAGTTTTTTTTGATGAGTTATAAATTGGCGGGTAATTTTATGCACAGTCCAAGATTGACAAAAGATCATTTTTTTGCTAAGATAAATTATTCGTTCTTTACACAATTTTTTGTCTAAATTAATCAAGAATGAGAAGAGCTTTTGCTTTGTTTAAAAAAGTATGGCGAAAGCTCTTCTAATGTCTGGAAGGGTGCCCATGAGGAATGGGTGGTATCTGACTCTTTTAGGGAGGTGTGCCATGAGCAGTGGCGACAGCAATGTGTTCGAGGGTTTGTTCAAGTTGTGGGCGTCCATCTGCAAGATGATCTTGGACGGCGCTCGCAAGGCCGAGGAGGTGGCCAAATATCTCCAGCGGGTCAATGACGACCCCAACTTCCTGGAGAAGCTGGATCATCCGGCGCAGGCTTCGGTCAACACCGACATCCCGACCGATGGCTGGGCTACGGAGTGGACTCGGTTCTACCAGCAGGTCTTCGGAATTACCGTTGACCTTTCCAAGGTTTCAATCCCGGACGATCCTGGCGGGTTCGGGTGGGTGGTGTTCGTGGCCAAAGGACTCACTCTGAATCAGGTCTGGGCCAAGTGTCGTGATTCGTTTCCGTGTTTTTCCTGCTACGGAGACGACATGGATCGCACAGTGTCCACGAATGATCGTACGGCCGAGGCCGACTACGCCCTAAGGTTTCGCAACCGAGTGGAGGCGGACGAAGAGAACAAAAACTTCTCAGCCAACCAGCTCACCAAGCGTGGCGGAAAGAACATAACTCTGCTCGAGCGTCTCCTGCTCGGTCTCTTCATCTGGTGGCGCACCGGCGGATTTCACCTGGATCTGCTGAACTGGACGCTCTGCGCTGGTTCGCGCGGTCTCGATGGTGTCGGTCCGTACGTCGGCTGGTACGGTGGTCAGCTTCAGGTCGGCAGCTACCATCCTGACGTTGCCAGCGGTGGCATCTGCTCTCGCTCCGCAGTCTAACCCTTTTCGCTTCCGCTCTTTAACCATTTCGCCAATTTAGTTTTTCGTTCATTCTCACCTTTGGCCTCCGGAAATCTCCGGAGGTCGCTTGCTTTTTAAAAATAATTAAAATATGTGCATCTTGCCAAAAAAGTCCGAATTTGCTAAAATAGATGTATATTTAAATATAATCTTACTTGCTCAAAAGGTGGTGGTAGGAAAGATTCCTCCCCACCACGGGCGGGTCGGAATGACAATTCTAAAATATGCGTACAAACACTTGTGGAGAACTTAATATCAACCACGTTGGCCAGGAAGTAACAATCACCGGCTGGGTGCAGACCAGACGCAATTTGGGTAAAATTGTGTTTTTGGATGTCCGCGATAGAGCCGGTTTAGTGCAGGTCGTCTGCGTGCCAAATGATTTGGGCGCTGATTATGATTTGGTAAAAGATGTGCATAGTGAATATGTGGTTGAAATTAAAGGTTTGGTAAACAAGCGCGGGGCCAAAAATGTTAATTCTGATTTAGCTACCGGCGAGATTGAAGTATTAGCCAAAGGATTTAAAGTTTTGGCAAAAGCCGAGCCATTGCCATTGGATTTAGAAGATGAAAAAATCGGTTTAGACGTGCATTTGGATAATTTGCCGTTGACTTTGCGTACTGAAAAATGGAGAGCGGTTTTTAAAGTGCAAAGCGAAATTGTGGAAGCGTTTAGAGCTTTTTTGCGCGCGGAAAATTTTACTGAATTTCAGTGTCCAAAAATAGTTGGCGATTCCACCGAGGGCGGTTCCAATGTTTTTGAGATAAAATATTTTGATGCCAAAGCGTATTTGGCGCAAAGCCCGCAGTTTTATAAGCAGATAATGGCGGGGGTTTTTGAGCGAGTATTCACGGTTGGCAATGTTTATCGCGCCGAGGAACACGCTACCACGCGCCACATAAATGAGTACACCAGTTTGGATTTAGAGTTTGGCATGATAAAAGACCACACCGATGTTATGGAATTGGAAACAAAATTTTTGCGTTATTTATTGGATCATTTGGACAAAACAGTCGCGCGCGAATTAAAATTACTAAATTACGTTCGGCCGGAATTGCCGGATAAAATACCGGTTTTTAAATTACGCGAAGCGCAGGAGCTAATTAAAAAAGAAACCAAAACGGATCATACCGCAGAGCCAGATTTAGAACCAAGCGAAGAAAAATGGATTTGCGAATACGTGAAGAAAAAATTTAAGTCTGATTTTGTCTTTGTAACTCATTACCCGACTGTCAAACGTCCAATGTACACTTATCCTGATGAAGCTGATCCGGAATTTACCAAGAGTTTTGATCTGCTTTTCCGCGGGGTGGAGGTGACTACCGGCGGCCAACGTATCAATGATTACGAACAGTTGGTTGCCAATATCAAAAAATGGGGTTTGAAACCGGAAAAATTTGAGTTTTATTTAGAAGCATTTAAGTATGGCATGCCGCCGGAAGGCGGGCTGGCGATTGGTTTGGAACGGATGACTGCCAAACTGCTGGATATTGATAATATTAAATACGCCACGCTGTTCCCGCGCGATTTGAACCGCATTGATTTGCAGATTTCTCTCCCGGAGTATAAGCAAAAAAAGGATTGATTGGAGTTGTATGAAATTAAGTGCTCTCCAGCAATTTATTCTACTAAGATGTCTGGAGGATGGGGGGAAAATTGAACGGAGCGATTTCCGCGGATTTTATTGTAAGCCGGCAGATAAACGGAAAACAGCGTTAAAAAAATATCAGGAGGGCGCAATTACAAAAAGTTTAGAGCGATTGATTGATAAAGAATTAATGATCGGTTACGGACGTCGCACGCCGCACAAGTGGTTTATCACACACGTTCGTTTGACGAAGAAAGGGCAGAAAATCGGCCAGTGGTTGTTGGAAGAAAGACAGATAAAATTACCATTTGAGTGATTTCAGAACACATAACACAATTAACAAAACACAACGAATTCAATCGCCGGTTGTGTGTGCTATGTTGATTGTGTTATGTATTATGCCAATCATCGCGGTTGTGTTCTGTTAACTGTGTTTTGTCGTTATGCAGGCAAATTTCAAATTAGACAAATTTTCCGGCCCGTTGGATGTTTTGCTGAATTTGATAGAAGAAAAGCAAATGAGTATCAGCGAGCTGGCGTTGTCCGAGGTTACTGAACAATTTTTGGATCACCTTTCCAAATTAGAGGATAAACGGCCGGAAGACCTGGCCGATTTTTTAGTGGTAGCGACCAGATTGATATTTATAAAATCTCGGGAATTATTGCCGCAGTTAGGCAAGGAGGAAGACGATGAACCGTCTTTGGCTGATCAGTTACGGCTTTATCAGGCGTTTATTTTAGCAAGCAAAAAGTTTAATCAAAACTGGAATGGGCCGCGACGTTCAGTGTTAAGAGTAGAACCACCGCGCAAACCAACGGAGTTTATTCCACCGAAAAACTTTTTCGCAGAAAATTTGAGATTGAGTTTAGAAAAATTGATTAGAAAATTAAAACCATTGCCACCATTGCCGCTGACACAGATAGACAAGACTGTTTCGGTTAAAGAGAAAATTGAAGAAATAAAAAAATTGTTGTTAAGAGTAAAAAACGCCAGTTTATTTAGCATTCTTAAGGGTAGCCGTAGTCGGACGGAATTAATAGTAAGTTTTTTGGCTTTGTTGGAGCTGGTAAAACAAGAAGGGATTT
>Ga0155682_133_pt1 | contig 8803 bp, 9 predicted proteins | sample RifCSPlowO2_01_FD_107339 | JGI IMG/M metagenome (GOLD analysis project Ga0155682, IMG submission 107339) | Candidatus Magasanikbacteria bacterium RIFCSPLOWO2_01_FULL_43_20b | reverse complement strand
TCAGGATGCCAGCCGGTATAGTAATCAACTTTATTTTTTTTAAGATAATCAGAAATCGGCGGATAAATACCAACGTCACTCCCTGTAACCCGCCAGCCTGCTTTTTTAAATGCCAAAGCCAGCCCGCTCATCGCGACCCCACAGATGCCGATGAAGTGAATGTGTCTCATAATATTCTCTTCAATTCATCAATGTTTGTCTTCCACTCTTTCCCATCAAACCACTCCAACCCTTCAAACTGTAATTTGTAAGTATCTGTCGGACGTTGGGCCGAGCCGAGGTAGATGTACTTTTTGCCGCTATTTTTTGCGTAAATAATCGCTTTCAACATCATGCCGAGGCCTGTATTGGGATTGAGGGTGTAGGATGTAGGACGTAGGATGTAAAAAGGGTAAGAGTAATGCAGCATTTCTTTATTTTGGTAACAGACGCAATATCCAATATCCAATATTTTAGTATCCTGGTATTTTAACAAGATATTAAAATTATGTTTAGTGGTTAGTAGTTCTCTTGCCTTATTGGCGCTAAAAGTACCCTCGCCAAATTTTGTCTCATAAAAATCTTTCGCAATTTTACCGATATTCCAATTATAATCTTCAATCGGCAAGTCATACGTCTTAAGTCTTATGTCTTCGGTCTTTCGCAGGACTCTCCTGTTTTCGCTCGTCAATGTGAATTTATTTAAATCAACACGAACACTCCGCGTCTGATTCATTACGTCCTTGCCAACGCGCGTAAACAAATAACCCTGGTTGTAGAGAGAGTTGATGTTGGAGTCGGAGAAGTCGGTGATGATTTTTTCATCCCAAACCAAATATGATGACATAATTATCTCTTATCTCTTATCTCATATCTCTTATCTCTGAAATGTTTGAGATAGGAGATATGAGATAAGAGATAGGAGATAGCGATTAGTAAAGCGCTACCCACAACCCCAGCAAAACAACGGCCGCGTGCATAATCCAAAACCGCATCACGGTTTTCTCCTCGCTCCAACCGCGCATTTCAAAATGATGATGCAATGGAGCCATTTTGAAAATTCTTTTGCCTAATAAATACCTTCCGAAAAGCTGAACAATCACACTGCCAAGTTCCAGAAAAAAAATAAAACCAAAGAAAGGCAGTAACAGCATTTTATTTATAATAATCGTATTGATCGCCAATAACGCGCCTAACCCCAGCGAACCAACATCTCCCATTTGAAACCGAGCCGGCTTGACGTTGAAATAAGTGTAAGTTATCAAAGCGCCGGTGGCTGTGGCATTAAGTAAAGTAATTTCTTGGTAGCCTGAAAGCCAGCTTAAAACTGTTAGCGCGGCAAAAGTAATCATCAGTGAACCGCCAGCCAAGCCATCCATGCCATCTGCCACATTGACCGCGTTGGCGGTGAACATGACAAAAAAAATAATAAGCGGAATGAGCCACCAGCCGATATTCGCGTAACCGTCAAATGGTATAAAAATCTGTCGCCAGTGTTCGCCGAGTTTGGAATATATCCACCAAGCAGTAATGGCGCCGGCAACAAATTGCAAAAGTAATTTTTCATGCACGTGTATGCCTTTCCCCGGATGAGAACCGAGCCATAATGACGCGCGTTTGAAAATTGACCAAGGCAAAGTTAATATCAGCCAGATTCGCTGTGGAATTGATTTGTGCACGCGGATTAATTTTAAAACTTGCGTGAGTTTTCGGTTGCGCCGCTCGTGGCCGTAGATGTGGAGAATGTCGTCAATCCCGCCTAACAACGCGGCCAACAGCATTACGCCAATCGGCATCCAGGTAAACTTTCTTTCCCAGTTAAATAATCCGGTGATAATCGCTATCGTTACGATTACCAACAGTCCACCCATAATTGGCACACCGGCCTTGCTTTTTCGTTCAGAAATAGCCATTGTTGGATCATATTCAGCTCGGCGGGTGATTTTGTATTTATAAAGAATTTTTGTCAAAAATGGCGCCCAGAGGAAGGCGATCAGGCATGAAATCAGGCCAAAAGCAATGGCCGTGCGGAGGAGGTTGATGGAGGCGTCTGGGAAAGGCATATTATTGCGAGTATATTAGCAGAAAAGAGGCGTGAAAGCAAGTTGCGTGTTTATTTTGTTTGTGGTAATGTCAAAATAGGCAATCACAATAGGAGAATGCCATGAGAAAGGACACCGAGAATGTTTACTGTGCTGAATGGTTCGGTCCCAAACTGTTGCTCCTGCGCAATCTTTCTTTTCCGGAGGGGTCTGGACTCGCTGACGAGCGGAATCAACTGGTTCTGTTCGTGGGGAAAATGGCAGCCGCACAAAGAGACTTGGAGGAAGTCCGCAGACAGGCATGCGGACGAATTCATCATCCTGTTGATGTTGTCTGTGCGGCAAGGGAGAAAATTGCTTCTCTGTGGGGTTGGCTTCGTCAATCTTCGGTCAGTCAGGTTCATTCCAGACGCGATGTCGTGGACTCGTAGAAGCTTCTTCGCCTGTCACATTCCGCTCTTTGTCGGCTCACTCCGTTCCTTCCTTGGCGCACCTTTCTGCGCCACCAACCAAAAACACCCTGTTAAGGGTGTTTTTGGTTTTATAATACTTTCAACCTCTTAATCTTAATCTCCCTCGCTGTTTTCGCGTATTCCCGCGTTCGCGGTTCGTTCCAGTTTTGCTCAAGAAGATTTTTATTTGAATCAATAATTTTTATTTCTTCTTGCCTGACGCCGTGATTGTAAAGTCCGTCATCCGGGAATTGGAAGGAGTGAGTGTAACGGAGAACCACCTCACCCCTGCCTGCCGGCAGACCCTCTCCTTGGTAAGGAGAGGAGGTGTTTGCGACTTTGTGTACCAACAAGATGTGATGCAAATTATAATTCGCTCCGGTGTTCATGATGATGATAAAATCACCGGGCTGAATTTCAGAGAGTCTTATTTCTTTGCTGTTAATGTCATTGTAAAAAGTATTAACACCGGTATTTTCCGCCGGCCGAAATAACGCGATTAATTTACGAATCGGACTTCGTATCCATGGCCGTTTGATGTGTTTGCGCAGCGGCCCAAGTTTGCGCGCGTTTAATTCCGCGTTAAGAACATGATACACCAAACCGGAACAGTCAACGCCTAAATTATGTTCAACCAAGAATTTTTTAGTTTGTTCATTGTCTAAATTTTTTAAATCAACTTTCTCCCGTAACGCAATCAGAGTTGCTTCATTAACAATTTCTTCCGGCGTTCCTTTGCCAATCAAAACTCCCAGCGCCCCGCGAACACGACTGCGTTTGTTATTAAAATAAGGACAGGATATTTTTTTTTTGGAAAACGGTAAGTGAAGATAGTTGTTGATAACTTGCATGGCTTGGGTGGAGAGTGTGGCGTCGGACATAGGAATTAGGGCGTAAGACTTAGGATTTTGTTTTTTATTTCTGTCGGGAGTAAATTTGCTTTCCCTATTTTTTTTAACTCTATCCATTTTAATTTATAACTATTTTCTTTTGAATTATAGCCTTTCTCCGGGCCGCCGAGGGATAATTTGCCGGTAAAACTTTTTACAAAAAAATATGTTTCGTCCCTGCCGTTACTTATTATTTTGAGCGGTTTTTTTATTTTGTCAGATTTGACTTGCAGGCCGGTTTCTTCCAACGCTTCTCTAACGGCGGTATTAACGAGTTTATTGTCTTTTCTTTCATGGCTTCCTCCTGGCAGAATTAAGTAGCGTCGGCCGTACTTATTGCGTTCAATTACTAATAATCTATTATTTTTTATAATGATCACCCCCGCCCGCCTTGAATCCCAAACATTGCCGCCCCTGACACAACCGATAAAATCAATCATTTTCTTCCCAATATCGTTCAACTCATTATGTTTTGCCATTACGCTGTCTGTGGTTTGCATCCGCAATAAATCCGCGCCAGGACTATCATTATCATAGAATATTAGGTTAAATGGCGATTTTTTGCGGCATTTTGGTTCTGGCAGGGCTGGAATATTTTTCGTCACTCTCTGCACCACTTGCGCCCCGTCCGTGATTTGGATCAGTTTTTGATTTTTCAAATTAATATTTAAGAGAGCTTTTATATGCGCTTCAAACGTCGCCAAATGTGTTTTGTTAATTGTGTTTTGTGTTTTATTTTGCAACTGGCTTTCGTACGTCGTACTCGCCGGCTGTCGCGCGTTTATTTCCAGAAGATACAGCCGTCCGGTCTTCTCCTCCACCACCACATCAATTCCGAACAATCCTTTCCAGCCGGCTTTTTTCAAACGCAAGCCGACAGCAGTGGCGATTTTTTTGTATCGCGCGAGTTGTTTTTTGGATAAAATTTTATGCGGCAAGGCCCAGTCATTGCCGATCGTGGCGAATTGTTTGTCAGTAAATGGCATCAAGCCGGTGATTTGGTAACTGATATTGCCAAGCAAAATTTTATTTTTACTAATGACATTGTTGTTGGTAAAAAGCGGGCCGACAATATACGGCGCGATTCTCGCCTCGCGTTCGGGGAATATTTTTTTAATATTTTTTAATATTTTTTCGTTTTCTATCAAAACCGTTCCACTGCCTGTATGCGAACGATTGAATTGCAAAATGAATTTCTCTCCGGTAAATTTGATGTCTTTGCATTTTTTGATTTGATATGGCGGCAAGTATTCTTTTAATTCACCAAGCCATTTAATCTGCGATATTTTTTCTTCCACTTCGTTGGCCAGTTCCGCCGGCGGGTTTAACAGCTTCCAACCGTTGTCAGCGCAGATTTTTTCTATTTGCGGAGTGGTTTTGAAAACGACAAAGTTGACCACCCCTCTGCCCCTCGGGGCATCTCCCCTTGGTAAGGGGAGAGGTTTGATACCCCCCTCCTTAACAAGGAGGGGTGCCCAGATTCGCATCTGGGCGGGGAGGTGGGTCTCGCAAATTGTGTTGATCATTTTTTTTACCTTCGGATGCTGAAGCAGTTCCCGTGTATCAAGCTGTTTTTTTTCTTTTATTAATAAAACATTTTTTTTGCCTTTCGCGATAGAATTGCCAAAAGGAGTGGAATTTGAGATAATAAAATAGCCGGGAGTGTTTAAATCTAACCCCAAAGCGCGTTCAATATCGCGGGTGATATAGATGATTGGTGAGGATTTTAAGCGTTTTTTTAACTCTATCATAGCGGAGGCATTATAATTGATTTTTGACTATCTTACAAGGCCGACAAGGCTTACAACGCTCACAAAGCCTCGTAAGCATTGTCAGCATAGTAAGCCTCGTAAGCCTTATGGACGCAATCTACCAACAACTCAAACAATTTGGAAAAGTAAAACCAAACGAGCCATTAGCCAAACATACGACTTTTAAAATCGGCGGACAGGCGCGGTTTTTAGTTATTGTTGAAGACAGAGAACAAACGATCGGTTTGCTTAATTTTTTATCCGCCGAAGGAATTAATTATTTTATTTTAGGCGGCGGATCTAACCTGTTATTTTCTGATGATAATTTTGATGGTGTGATAATAAAAGTTACAAGTTACAAGTTACAAGTTACAAAAAATGTGGTAGAAGCCGATGCTGGTGTTCCGTTAGCTAAAATCCTTAACATTACCATGGAGCATGGCTTGTCCGGAATGGAATGGTCAGCTGGCGTGCCGGGCACGATTGGCGGGGCGGCGCGCGGAAACGCCGGCGCGTTTGGTTCTGATATTGCATCAAATGTTGATCGAGTTGAAGTGTGGCGCAATGGGGAGGTAATAATTTTATCAAAAGAAGAGTGTAATTTTGGTTACCGTTCCAGCGGATTGAAAAAAGATGGCGCTGTTATATTGAGCGTTTGGTTTAAATTTCCGGTTGGAAATAAACAGGAAATAATGGCAAAAGTGCAAAAAAATTTGCAAGCTCGGCAAGGAAAATTCCCGCCGTTTCCTTCCGCGGGTTGTTTTTTTAAAAATATTAAGCTGGATAAATGGCCTGGTAAAAAAGAAGATTTACCTCCGATTTTTTTAGAACGCGGCACTGTGCCGGCCGGTTGGCTGGTGGAACAAGCGGGCATTGGCGGTTTAACTGTTGGCGGAGCCAAAGTTGATGCCAGTCACTGCAATTTTGTGGTCAATGTTGACAAAGCAACACAGTCAGATGTTTTAAAGCTGGTTGAAATTGTTAAAGAAAAAGTGTATAATAAGTTTGGGGTAGAATTGGAACAGGAGGTAGAAGTGGTGGAGTGAAGGCAGTTTAATTTTGTTTGACAAGAACAACGTCTATTTTAATATTATGTCTTGGCGCTACTTGCGCCAGGATTTCTTTTTTTTGGTATCCTTTGCGATTTAAAACAACGCTATATTCGCCCGGTTCAGCCGGAAAAAAGTACCGACCGAACATATCGGTAACGTAATATGATAATAATTTGTTGAATTTTTTTTCAAATAAACTGACAAAAACGCCCGATAATGGTTTTTTTGTTTTTTCATCATAAACCACGCCGAATTTTGTCGTCTTAATTTTGTGGTTTAGACGCCAGAATAAGCACAACGTGATTATGTTCCAGCCAACAAGTAAATATGTCCACCAGATTTGAACTAACAATAGGAAAATTAAGGATGCAAGTGGAGCGCCAAATGCTATCAGTACGCACGCGCGCCTTTTATATTTTTTCCAGTAGAATTTTTTAATTGACGGCAGTGTTAGATTTGGATCCATCGGCACATCTTTGTCAATAATTTCATTAGCACGTTGGATTTTGATTTGTCCGCCTAAATAATCATCTTTATCCGGCCGGATTTTTTTGAAGTCGGAAGGAAAATCGTAGTCAGACTTGAGGACGTCTAATTGATATTCTCCCGCAGTTGGCAAAAAAAGATAATTACCGTCTCTTCCCGTTACCATTGTTCTGACTACCACTTTGTCTTTGTTGTAAAGACGCACCGTGCTTAGGTCCAGCGGTTGGTTATTTAAGGAGTTGTAAACTCTGCCCCAATCTTGTTTTTTCCGTCGGACAAATAGCAGCCCGAATTGGGTGAAAGTAAATTGAAAATAGAGTAAAAAATTTTGTAAACCAGCGGCAAAAGGCACATTCACAACGGCTATTCCCGCGACGATTGGAGATGTTTTTTTAATAATACATTGTTTGAGATAAGCTTCCTGTTTTGGTGTTTTTTGTTTTATTAATCCAAAAATATCTTTAACGCCGTTTATCTCAACAGTTTTAATCGTTTCTTGGGCGCAATCAATCGCCACCGCTGATTTGCTGTGAACGTCGGCGATGTTTAAATATCCGGCATCGGAAAAACATTTAGCCAGAGCTTTTTCGGTTTCAGCGGATATCTCGTCGTAATTATATGTTTTGTCTGTTCCACCGATACATTGCCATAGTTGAAGTGATTTTTCAGAGTATAATTGTGTGTAGTCTTTGAATTGGTCAATCAATGTTTGTTTAAGCGCCGGCATATCCCAAATCCAGTTGAGAGAATTTTTTTGATAACATTCAGAAAGTTTCGCGATGTATTCATCGCCGGTATACAACCACGTCGCTTCTGCTTGACAATCAAGAATAGAAAAATTTTCTTTGCCAGTTAAATTGCGAAAGGCGTTCGGCAGTTTGTCCGTCGCCACGTTGTCAACATAACAATTTTTGTAACGTGTAAAATATTCCCCATGTTTCATCTCGCCTCGTTTCTCCATATACTCTTTATTTAGCGCTTCCAAACAGGCGGCTACCTCGTCAGCTTGTTGCGGGCAAAAACTCGGATCTCTGGCGCAATCAATATTTTTAGCGCTGGTTTGCCACTGTTCGCTTGCCGGGTCAAAAAGTTTATAAAAATCCGACAAAAATTCTTCCGCGTCGTTATCTAAATAGCACTGTTTTACTTTTTGCCAGTAGCTTAATGTGTCACTTTCACCTTGATTATACTCCGCGATAGCGTCAAGTTCGCATTTGGCCGCGGCTGGCGGCGGCAACTCTAACGCCAAAGCGTTGCCGGCTGTTATCAACAAAAAAGTTAGAGAAAAAAATAAAAATTTTTTCATATTGTTGTTTAAAAACATCTGTGTTATACTTATACTATATTAATGATAACATTTTTTTATTATGATAATCAACATCAAAGCGACGAACATCGATTTGACGGACGCAATCCGTCAATATGTGGAGGAGAAAATGGGGGGATTAACAAAGTATTTTAGCAATATCACCCAAGCCGACATTGACATTGGCATGGAATCGCACCATCACCAGAAAGGCAAGATATTTTATGCTGAAGTCAACGCTCACACGCCCAAAAAAATCGTGCGGGTTCGTAAAAACGCGGTTAATTTGTATAAAGCGATTGATAAGGTGAAAGATCATATCAAAGTTGAATTAGGTGAAAAAGGCAAGCGGATGCAGGCGAAGAATAAGAAGGTGTTGAGGAGAACAAAGGAGTACGAAATCTAATTTATAGCAATTATTTTTTGTATGAAATTAAAAATCAGCATTTTTGGATAAAATACCGAGTACTTTTAAGTTTAGTGTTCAATGGCAGATTGTTTGTTTATATCGTTCCTAACCCCGCCAAAATGCGGGTTTTGTTTTAGAGTGGACAATTTTACCTATTTATGATATCATTTTGGGGTATTTTGGAGAAGTAAAATTACGGAAGAGTGCCCGAGTGGTTTAAGGGAACAGTCTTGAAAACTGTCGTGGATGAAAGTCCATCGTGAGTTCGAATCTCACCTCTTCCGCCAATTTTCACTTTTTGTGAAATTGTAAGATATTGCCTCGGCGCAAAGCGCCTCGGCATGGTATTTTTCCGCAATTTGAAAGGCATTTTTGAAATCGCATGCCAGCGTGCGGTCGGCAATGCGGAAGTTCGAACCAATCTTTTTGAGAAAAT
>Ga0155682_106_pt2 | contig 11213 bp, 8 predicted proteins | sample RifCSPlowO2_01_FD_107339 | JGI IMG/M metagenome (GOLD analysis project Ga0155682, IMG submission 107339) | Candidatus Magasanikbacteria bacterium RIFCSPLOWO2_01_FULL_43_20b | reverse complement strand
ATTCTTGGTGGAAGTCGGGATAGTAGGCTAAACATTCTACCCCACCCTCGCCCTCCCCTAAGTGGGGAGGGGATTTTTGCTGATTTGATTGTCATAAAGCGTTTCGTAGATAACTAAATCTTCCAGTGTCTCGCTGTGTTTTGCAATACCAATAACGCGGTATAATCCGCCTTTGTAATGTTTGTAAATTGCGTTGATTTCAACTTGCGGCATAGCTTGTTGATATTTTAGCAGGGTTTTTGCGCTTGGGCAAGGTGTTGGGTAGGTTTTTATTCTGCCCTTGTTTTTTTGCTTCCAAAATGTTATTATAATAACCAAGATTATTTGTCATTCAATCAGTTTAAATCCGTCCCTATTCAGTTTAATTCAATGCTATGCTCAACTCTTTTGACCCAATCGTCTCTCTTGCCAAGCGCCGCGGTTTTATTTTTCAATCTTCCGAAATCTACGGCGGGCTGTCTTCTTGCTATGATTACGGCTCATTGGGCGTGGAGCTTAAAAATAATGTCAAGAAAATGTGGTGGAAGGCGATGGTTCAAGACCGCGACGATGTGGTAGGTTTAGACGCGGCAATTTTGATGCATCCGAAAGTTTGGGAAGCGAGCGGGCATGTGGATGGTTTTACCGATCCGTTAGTTGACTGCAAGGGATGCAAAAAACGTTGGCGCGCGGATCATTTGTTGGAAGCGAAAGGGATTAAACCTGATTTTCGTCCGGGCGATTGGAAAAAACATGATGTAGTTTGTCCGGATTGCGGCGGCGCGTTGACTGACATTCGCAAGTTTAATTTGATGTTCAAAACGGAAATGGGCGTGATCGAAGATTCAACCTCCACGATTTATCTGCGTCCGGAAACTTGCCAAGGAATTTACGTGAATTTTTTAAATGTTTTGCAAGCGACGCGGAAAAAATTGCCGTTCGGCATCGCGCAAATCGGCAAAGCGTTTCGTAATGAAATTACTCCCGGGCATTTTATTTTCCGCACCCGCGAGTTTGAACAAATGGAACAGCAGTATTTTATCAATCCAAAAGATAAAAAGAAATGTTTTGAAGATTGGATGGAAGCGCGCAAAAAATGGTATTTGGATTTGGGAATTAAAAAAGAAAATTTGCGTTTTCGCGAGCATGAGAAGCACGAGTTGGCGCATTACGCGGCGCGGGCGTTTGATATTGAATACAATTATCCGGGAATGGGATTTAAAGAATTGGCTGGCGTGCATGACCGTGGTGATTGGGATTTGTCGCGTCATAGTAAATTTAGCGGACAAGATTTGTCATATTTTGACCAAGAAAGCAAAGAAAAATTTATTCCACATATCGTGGAAACTTCCGATGGCGCTGACCGCGCGGCTTTGGCGTTTTTCGTTGACGCGTATGAAGAGGTGGAAGCGAGAAGCGGGGATGACGAAGCCAAACATGAGATTGAAGTGGTTTTGCGTCTGCACAAAAGTTTAGCGCCGATTAAAATTGCTGTTTTGCCGTTGTCAAAAAAAGAGCCATTGCAAAAATTAGCCAAGGAGATTCAAACCGGTTTGCGCGCGAGATGGATGACGCAGTATGATGAGACCGGTTCTATCGGCAAACGTTACCGCCGCCAGGACGAAATCGGCACGCCGTATTGCGTTACCATTGATTTTGATTCTTTGGAAGACAAAAAAGTGACGGTGAGAGATAGAGATACAATGAAACAGGAACGGGTGGATATTGGGGAGTTGGGAGAATATTTTAAAGAAAAATTGTTAAATTGTTAAATTATTGTTCGCATTTTCGCCCGCCTGCCATGACTTGACGTCAGGCATGTCGGGCGGGCAATCTTTCGCATTTCGCATGTTTTATGTTTGATCGTTTTCAATTACAAAATCAAACGGATGTTTTTTTGGTTCCGTTGAAAGACAGCCAGTCAACGACTGTTTTGATAATGTTGCCGGTCGGCTCGCGTTATGAAACGGAAAAATTGAGCGGCGTGTCGCATTATATTGAACACCTGATGTTTAAGGGTACTAAAAAACGGCCAAGCACTTTAATTCTTACGCGCGAAATAGACCGGTTGGGCGCGGATTATAACGCGTTTACCGGCAAAGAATACACCGGATATTATATCAAGGCTGACAAAAATCATATTGAAACAACTTTGGATATTCTTTCCGACATGCTTTTCAATTCCAAGTTTGACGCCAAAGAAATGGAACGGGAAAAGACAGTGATTGTTGAAGAGTTGCGTATGTATCGCGACAATCCGCTCATGCATATTGACCTGATTTTTGAAGAGCTGATGTATGATGGCTGTCCTTTGGGTTGGGACGAGGGCGGGACGGACAAGACAGTGCTGGGTTTTAGGCGAAATGAAGTTTTGGCTTATCGCGACAGATTTTACCAACCGAGCAATATGACGATTGCGGTCGCGGGGAATATTAATAAAGATATTAGAAAGATATTAACGAAATATTTTGGAAATAGAAAAAATACAAAAGAGATAAAGGAGATAGGAGATAGGAGATACGCGCCGGCGAAGTTTGGTTCATCAGAAAAGAAGTTGCGATTGCGAATTGAAAATAAAAAAACCGATCAGGCGCAGTTGGCGATTGGTTTTCCGGCGTTTGATTGTAATGACGACCACCAGCCATCGATGGTAGTTTTAAACACGGTTTTAGGCGGTTCAATGAGTTCGCGTTTGTTTATTAAAATCAGAGAGCGATTGGGTTTGGCCTATATGGTCCGGAGCGGGGCGGCCAGTTTCCGCGATACCGGTTATTTTCAAGTCAGAGCAGGTTTGGACGCGAAAAATATTAATAAAGTTCTGACAATAGTGAAAGATGAAACGAAAAAAATAGTTGAAAAAGGCGTAACCTCGCGCGAGCTGGCGGACGCGAAAAGCCACATGCGCGGAGGCCTGGCGCTGTCATTGGAAGATTCCAGCGTTCAGGCGAGCTGGTATGTTAAAGAAGCTTTGTTTAGGAAAAAAATTAAGACACCGGAACAGCGTTTGGCTGAAATTGACGCGGTTAGCAATGAGGATGTCAGAAAAACAGCGAAGAAAATTTTTGATTTTAATCAAATGAGGGCGGCAGTCATCGGTGAAATTGACGTCGCGAAAATTAAGTTTTCGTAGTTCGTAATTTCGTATTATTTCGTAAGTTCGCATATATGAAATATGTTTTTGGCAACTGGAAAATGTATCTTGATTTTGAGGAGTCGGTAATTTTGGCGCAGGCTTTGGTTGAGGAAAGTTTTAACAAGGAGAAAAATGAGGTCGCGATTTTTCCCAGCACGTTGGCCGCGCGCGAGGTTATTATGTGTTTGAATGGTTCCAGAATCGCGGCCGGAGCGCAGGATGTGGCTTGGGTATCCAAAGGCGCGTACACTGGCGCGGTTTCAGCGCACATGTTCAAATCAGCGGGCTGCAAGTACGCGTTGGTCGGACATTCGGAACGGCGGTATGTTTTTAATGAGAGCGATGATGATGTTCGTAAAAAAATTGAGGCTTGTTTAGACGCCGGATTGATACCGGTGGTTTGCGTCGGCGAGACGCAAGAAGATTTAAATGAAAATAAACGGGAGTATCGTTTAAAAAAACAACTGATGAAAGCATTTGAAGGTTTGCAAATCAACGGCGGTAAAGTTATGGTCGCCTATGAACCGGTGTGGGCGATTGGCAGCGGCAAACCTTGCGGTCCGGACGAGGCCGACAGCGTGCATGGTTGGATTAAGCTGGAGGTGAAGCAATATCTGGGGCAAGATATTCCGGTTCTTTACGGCGGTAGCGTGAATCCGGAAAATGTGGTATCATATGCCGCGCGCGATGTGATTGACGGCGTTCTCGTCGGCGGCGCGTCAACCAAGTTGGAAAGTTTTGTGAAGTTAATTAATTATGTATAGCATCCTTCCGTTTATTCTCATCTTACTTTCTTTGGCGGTGATAATTTTTGTTATCATAAGAAAGTTTCCACAGCTGTCGCTTTTGGACGTAGAATCAATTCCGGAAGTGAAAATGGATCGCAAGAAAGAAGAAATTTTACGCAAGAAAGTGGAAGAAAAAATGGCCGGGTTTGGAAAGCGTCAGGAAAAATTTTGGCGTCCGTTGTTTCAAAAGTTGAGAGAATTGCAGTTGGTTTTTAGAAAATATGTCGGCAGGGTTCAGAAAATAGTTTTGGATTCGGAGCGGAAACTAAAGAAACGCCGGACTACGACAGCGGAAGCGAAAGCTGGAGCCGTTACGCTTTTGAAAGAGGCGGAAGTCGCCGTTGAACAAAAAGATTGGGAGTTGGCGGAAAAAAAATATATTGAGGCGATTCGGTTGGATCCGAAAAGCCAAGACGCGTATTTTGGTTTAGGAAATGCTTATTTGGAAAAGAGCGAGTTGGAAGATGCCGAGGAGGCCTTTACATATCTCACGCGTTTGAATCCCCAGCATGATGGCGGATTGGTAAAATTGGCGGAAATCGCGGAAGAACGCGGCAACATCGAAAAGGCGATTGAGTATTATGAAAAAAGTCTCATGGTGGAAGACAGCAAGGCGACGCGTTTCATCAAAATCGCCGAGCTGATGCTCTCAATTGATAAGTTTGATACGGCGCAGGAGGCGGTTAAACAAGCGGTTGAGCTTGAGCCGCAGAATCCCAAGTATCTTGACATGTTGGTGGAAGTTAGTATAAAATGCGGGGATAAACAGACAGCCGAGGACGCTTTTCAAAGGTTGCGCATGGTTAACCCGGAGAATCAGAAGCTGGAAGTGTTGAAAGATAGGGTGGAGAAGATAGCGTAAGGGTTATGGAGTAGGCGAAATATCAAGAAAATATTATTCACAATTGTTTAATTATTAAATTGAAAATTGTTCCGACTTTGTCGAGGATGCTCGATGAAATCGGCATTTAAAAATTAAAAATTACCCATGGGTGGGTACCAAAGCGGTCAACTGGGACAGACTGTAAACAATTGCAGCTCTTAGAAGGAATTCTAAGATGAACTCTTTGGGATAACGGTGAAAGCTAAATCCGCCGGTTGGCGGACATGTCAATACCGTGGGAACCTAATAATTAATTATTAGGGCGCCGTAGAGACTAGATACCAAAGTATCCTATCTGAATCAGGATAAAGATATAGTCCATGCCAGGAAGAAATTTCTGGGTTTATGAAATCTGTTGCCTTCGGGCTTCGAAGGTTCGAATCCTTCCCCACCCACAGGGCTTCACTGCGTCACGCCCTGTAAACTAGTTTTTTGCCACACACTGTTAAGAAATAGTTTATACGGCGTAGCTTCAGCGAAGCCGTGCCGCCTTAGCTCAGCTGGTAGAGCAACACTTTTGTAAAGTGAAGGTCCTGGGTTCGAATCCCTGAGGCGGCTCTAGTATGATGAAATTATGCATACTAATGATTTTTTTGAAATAGAAAAAGAAATAGAAAAAAATAAAAGATAGCGGCAGTTATTTGTAATTGTTATGCCTGAACTTCCGGAAGTGGAAATAATCCGCCAAGATTTGAGAAGGAAAATATTGAATAAAAAAATTATTGGCGTTGAGACGACGGTTAAGGCGAGATTGAATAAAAGCCGCGCCGTTTTCGCGCGTTTTTTAGTTGGCAAAAGATTTGTTGATATTGATCGAATCGGAAAGCTTTTAATTTTTGTTTTGTCGGGAAAAGAAAAGTATCTGTTGGTGCACTTAAAAATGACCGGCCAGTTAATTTATCGACACGGCGCGCAGATTGTTATTGGTGGACACGAGGGATCAAAGCCGGTGAAATTACCGAATAATTACACTCGCGCCACCTTTGTTTTCGCGGACAAAAGTGTTTTGTATTTTAATGATTTGCGACGATTTGGTTATCTGCATTTGGTTGATGAAAAAGAGTTGCTGAAAATCAAATCAAAATATGGCATTGAGCCGCTGACAAAACGTTTTACTTTAAAAAATTTTTTATCGCGTCTGCAAAATAAGAAAATCAGTATTAAATCGGCGTTATTAGATCAAAGCCTGTTCGCGGGTATCGGCAATATCTACGCTGACGAAAGTTGTTTTTTGGCCGGCATCAGGCCGATGACGAAAGTTTACAAATTAACAAGTGTGCGGACGCGCGGGTTGTACGAATCCATTGCGAAAGTTATTAGGAAGTCAATTGATAAACGCGGCACGACTTTTAATAACTATGTGGACAGCGACGGTCGGATTGGCGGATTCAAAAAACATTTGAATGTTTATGGCCGCGCCGGGGAGAGGTGCCGTCGCTGTAAAACGATTATTAAAAAAATCAAGTTAAACGGCCGCGGCACGCACTTTTGTCCGAGTTGTCAGAACTAATGTTGACAGCCATGATATAGATAAGATATAATGGTGGCACTTTTTGACGCTGATCCGTTAGTGAGTTTACACGGCGCAGCGCGGCGGAGACGTGCCGTTATAGCTCAGTTGGTAGAGCAACTCCATGGTAAGGAGTAGGTCCGCGGTTCAAATCCGCGTAACGGCTCTCATTTTCAATTTTGATATTTTAATTTTAAATTATTTATATGCCATCAAAAGAACGGGAAAACATGATAAAGTTTGAGTGCAAGGATTGCAAGCGAACTAATTATTTCTCTCGCAAGAACAAAAAATTGCTTAAAGAGCGATTGGAGCTTAGCAAGTACTGCAAACACTGCAAAAAACACACCTTGCATAAAGAGACGAAATAGAGTATAATAGTCCCGTTAAATCGGGGCTATTTAATTAGAGCGGGCGTAGTATAGTGGTAGTACAGGGGTCTCCAAAACCTCTAGCGTGGGTTCGATTCCCTCCGCCCGTGCACCATAGAAAACGAGTTTTAGCTCGTTTTTTGGTTTGTTAGGTTTCGAGTGCGTAGAAGTAAACTTTTTTCGTTTGACGATCTGACTGTAAAAATCGTATACTATACAAGCGTCATTAAGCAGAAAATAGCGTGTAGTTATTAGAATATGAATAATCTCTATTTAGAAAATTTAAAAAAAGCGGTTAAGGGGCGAGTACTGATATATATAGATGCCGCTAATTTAGAGTGTTCTGTTAGAGATATGTGGGTTAATCCAAAAGATGTAGTTGATGAATTTAAAAAATATACCGCAGATCAGTTGAGGTGGAGAATTGATTATGATAAATTTAACCAATTCTTTAAAAGTATTTGTAATTTGGTAGAGATAAAATTTTATTCAGCGGATTTTCAAACGGATTCTCATAGAAAATTTTTATGGTTTTTGGATAAAATTTTAAGATTTAAATTACGCACCAAACCACTTAAAGAATATTTGGATCACACTCCAGAATCACCCCATCGTAAAGCTAATTTTGATGTTGAGATTGCGGTTGACGCAACTCACAAATTAAAGGAATTCGACACTTTAATGCTTTTTTCTGGTGATTGTGATTTTGAGTACCTGATAAAGTTTTTGAGAGGGCAGGGCAAAATCGTCATTGTTTTTTCTAGAGTAGGTCATGTCGCAAAGGAGTTGCCACCGGCAAGTAGTTATTATTTTGATTTAATAGATTTTAGACACGAGTTGTTAAAAATTGCTTTAAAACAAGCAAAAAATCTCCCTTGAGAGGAGATTTTGCAGTTTATCTCAAACGACACTGCTATCGCTTGTAAGACAACTATACCACATTTAAAATATTTTTGTCAAGTTATCCACATGGGGGTAAATTATTCAAAACAAATAGAAAAACTTGAAATCGTCAAAAGCGCGCCGGTGGGCGGGCGGAATTCCCTCCCAACACCCCTTCCTTCCGCCCGCCCTAATTTTCCTTAAATTCCGTTCGAATTTGTTCGTAAACCCCGTGCCAGTCGCCAAAACAGCTCTAACCAGCTGTTTTTTGGCATAAACTTGACAAAATTCTTGTTTTGTGCTATACTGGTATATCCCAAGTATATTTTGGCCGTATTAAGCGGCCACAGACTCGAACCTCTTTTGTGTCATTGTGTGACCATGGTTGATTCGTCCCGATTTTGACTTCGGTCAAAACCGAGGATCCGCGATTTTGTTCAAGACAAAATCGGGAGGTCACTAAAAAACACATATGACACAGACAAATCAGGCTATGCCGGATTTTAACAATCTTGGCATTGCCACAAATTTGCTCGCCATTTTGGCCAAGCAAAATTTTACTTCGCCAACGCCGATTCAGCGCCAGTGCATTCCATCGGCTTTGTCCGGCAAGGACATCGTTGGCATCGCGCAAACCGGCACTGGCAAAACTTTGGCTTTCGCGATACCGATGATTCAAAAATTGGCCGCGCACCAAGGGCAAGGTCTTATTTTATTGCCAACCAGAGAATTGGCTTTGCAAGTTGATGAAGTTTTGCAAAAAATTGGCCGATCAATCGGTCTTAGAACCGCGGTGATTATCGGCGGCGCTTCCTCGCACCAACAAATTCAATCATTGCGCCGCAACCCGCATATTATTGTTTCCACGCCGGGTCGGATGATGGACCACTTGGAGCAAAAAAATGTTTCTTTAAACAATATAAAAATTGTGGTATTGGATGAAGCTGACAGGATGTTGGATATTGGTTTTATGCCGCAAATCAAAAAAATATTAAACTGGATTCCTCGCGAGCATCAAACTTTGATGTTTTCCGCCACCATGCCGGCGGCTATTTCCGAGATGGCGGCGCGTTACATGAAATTACCATTGCGCATAGAAGTCGCGCCTTCCGGCACCGCCGCGAAAAACATTGAACAAGAATTGTTTATTGTTCCAAAAGACGCGAAAAGCCAGCTTTTAGATAAAGTTTTATCTGACACAACCGGCACGGTTTTGGTTTTTTCCCGCACCAAACACGGCGCGAAAAAAATCACCATGAATGTGCGCGCGATGGGACACACAGTCGCGGAAATTCATTCCAATAAATCATTGGCGCAAAGAAAATTGGCCATGGCCGGATTCAAATCCGGGAGATTCCGCGTGCTGGTCGCGACTGACATCGCTTCGCGCGGTATTGACGTGAATGACATCGCTTTGGTCATCAATTATGATCTGCCGGATAATTCGGAAGATTATGTCCACCGCATCGGGCGAACCGGCCGGGCCGAAAAGTTCGGCAAAGCAGTGTCGTTCGTCACGCCGGAGGAACGCGGGGATGTTAGACAAATTGAACGGCTAATAAAAAAATCCATTAAGGTTTTGGTTTTGCCGGTTTTACCTCCGCGCCGCGCGGTTACCGCGGAAGTTAGAGAATTTCGCGGCAACGGACAGCGTCGCCAACATCAGGGCGGCAGGCCGTTTCGCGGAGGCAATAGAAATTTTCGCCGGAGTTAAATTTTTTGGCTATTAAAATGCATTGACCGCCCGATGTTGCAGGGCGGTCTTTTTTTACTTGGATCCCTTTGTTGACCCGGACGGGTCATGGAGAGAATCGAGGATGGCGCGGTTGGTGAGTCGGAGGCCAGACTGCCTCATCTCTTTTGAGAGTAGTGTGATGAAGATCGCGGCGTCAATCATTAGAATGTCCAGCAGGAAGAGGCATCTTTCGGCAGTGTTTCTGAACACGAAAGAGAAGTGTGATGATAGTGCGGCGATGAGAGCGAGAAAAGAAAGAACGATGATGATGGTCGCGCTGAGGACGGTGAATGAGAGCCGGAACTCTTCCGGCAAGCGTCCTTTGGGATTGCTCAAATGTCCTCCTTTAATCCATCGGTGTGGATTTGTTTGGCATTTTAAATAAAATTCTAGTTATTGTCAAGACCGCCAAAATAAGATAGAATGTAAGTGCTATGCCAATCAAATCAGCTTTAAAAAAGATATTGCCCAAAAAATTCCTCAACCTGCGTCATTGGTTTTACGCGTGGTATGGGGCAGTCAAGTATCATCATCCGTCGGAAGAGATGCTGGTGATCGGAGTTACCGGCACGAGTGGGAAATCTAGCACGATTCATTTTTTGCGTCAGATGCTTGAGAGCGCTAATTATAAAGTCGGCTCATTGTCAACTGTTGATTTTTATATTGCCGGGGAACAGAAATTGAATGATAAAAAGATGACCATGCTCGGCAAAATGGAAATTCAGCGCTATCTGCGGCAAATGGCGGACGCCGACTGTCAGATCGCGATTGTTGAAACCACATCCGAGGGTTATTTGCAGTATCGCAATCGGTTTATCAATTATGACATGATGATTTTAACTAATTTATATCCGGAACACATTGAATCCCACGGCGGGTTTGAGAATTACAAGAAAGCGAAGTTGGGGATTTTTGAAAACGCGTCAATGTGCGGCTATGGAAAGAAAGACGCGAGAAAACTTGGTTTTAAAAGTTTAGAGAAAGAGTGTTGCGGTGAAATGGTGAAGACTTCAATTATCAATGGTAACAGTGAGTATTGTGATGAGTTTTTGGGTTCCGGTTTTTTTGACAAACAAATTGTTTTTGGGCGAGAAGATCAAAAAGAATATTATTCAGACTTATCTCTTATCTCTTATCTCTTATCCGCAACCAATGTCAAAGTCACAAAAGACGGTCTGACATTCAAAGTGGGCGAGAGGTTATTCGCCCCGCGTCTCTTCGGTGAACATAACATAATGAATATATTAGCGAGCATATCCGTTCTGCGCGCGTTAGACGTGAGCTGGTCAGTGATAGAAAAAGCAGTGAATGAGTTGAAAGCTCCGCCGGGCAGAATTGAATTTATTCCTGGATTTGAAAAAAAAGGCTTTAAGATTATTGTTGATTACGCCTTTGAGCCGGTGGCTTTGGCCGCGTTGTATCAAGTGGTTGATTTATTAAAACCAAAGCGCGTTATCCACGTTTGCGGTTCAACCGGCGGCGGACGCGATAAAGCCAGACGCGGGCCGATTGGAAAATTAGTCGGGGAGAAAGCGGATATTTTTATTGTTACTGACGAGGACCCGTATGATGAAGACCCGATGGAAATAATTAAAACCGTTTCCGCCGGCGCGCGAGAAGCTGGTAAAAAATTAGGCAAGGATTTGTTTGAAGTGTTAGATAGGCGTGAAGCGATTAAAAAGGCGATAGAAATGGCAAAAGCAGGGGATTTGATTTTAATTACCGGCAAGGGGTCGGAGCAGGCGATGTGTATTTCCGGAGGAGAAATGATTCCGTGGGATGACCGGGAGATGGCGAGGGATAATTTAAAATTTAAAAATCAGAATTGAAAATTTTACATGTAAGATTTAATAGCGTTGTATATACTTTCACAACTACCGGGTAACAAGTCTGTCATTGCGAGGAGCTCGCGCGATCCCTCGCATTCACTCG
>Ga0155682_132_pt3 | contig 13211 bp, 11 predicted proteins | sample RifCSPlowO2_01_FD_107339 | JGI IMG/M metagenome (GOLD analysis project Ga0155682, IMG submission 107339) | Candidatus Magasanikbacteria bacterium RIFCSPLOWO2_01_FULL_43_20b | reverse complement strand
GAGCTCGCGACATCGCCGAACAACGCTTCTCCGGTTCGCTCCGCTCACCCAAATTTTGCTTCGTCCCCCGCCAAGGCGGGGTCCGAAACAAAACTTCGGAGAAGCGCGCCCCGTTATACGCCATATTATTCAAAACGACATTCATATGAAACTTTCAGAACTAAAAAATCAGATACAAAACTTTGATAAAAGAGTTGGCTGGGATAAAACTGAATTCAGTCAACTTGTGGGGTTCATGCAGGAAGAATTAGATCATCTAAAATCAAGCGCCAATGACAAGGATAGAGTTAATCACCTGTTGACTGACTTACTGGTCTTAATCATGCAAACAGCTTATAGATATGATACTGATTTTAGTTCTGAATTAGCAAAATGGTTTAAGTCTGCAGAGCAGGAAATTAAATGAATGTTTTGAATAATACAGCGTATAACTAATTATATCCCCGTCAACTCCAATCTGTGGATAACCAGAGAGGCCGTCAGGCCTCTTTTCGGTTGTCGGCGGTGTAATCAACAAACGGTTTGCTGTTGGTCCAGACAGAATGAATTACATTGGTCATTTTGTGCATGACTGCTACGAGGGCGACTTTGTATTGATTTCAGCGATAAAACTTACAGCGGTGATTGGACCTACTCCGGGGATTGTTTGAAGGAGTTTTTGTTCCGGTTTTCTGAAGGTTTTAAGATGATGGAAGCCCCAACTAATTTATCCGCTTATTAAGCTTTAAAAGGAGGCCGCACGTTAGGCGACGGGGATAAAACCCCAACACGACGCTGGACGGATCTCGCTTGTAAAAGCATACCACGAATGGTATGCTTTTATTATACGAACAGCCAATATACGGTTCAAAAAATAGTGTTTTTCAATTTTTAATGGAGGCACCATTTTTTTTCACCCAAATTTTAGCCTTTTCTTTTTAGTGGTAAAGTGGTAGAATATACCCACTATGAACGTTTACAAAACAAGAGTTAAACCTTTTGCCGGCACCAGCTACCATGAAATAAAGAAAAAGGCTTTCGGCTTATTTAATGAGATAAAAAAGAAGACTAAAAGAAAACCATATATCCGTTCCGCTTACTTTGACAAACAGAAGGTCTTTTTTGAGCTGTTTTGGGAGCATTTGTTTAAGAAAAATTTTTGGAATCAGATGCGAAGGATGAAGTTTTTTGCCTGCGGAGTAGAGCTCATTGAAAAATCACGGTTTGAGCCAGTTTCAAAGAATAATCCTAATAAACCAAACGAGGTACTGCATAGATTTGCTGGAATTAGCGCCGACGGCCAAAAATTTTTCGTGCAAATTAAAGGAGATAGAAAGAAAAAAAGCACTAAATGGCTGATTTCAATTTTTCCCGAGGAAAAATAAAAAAGACCTTCCGCTATGTTGTAGTATATGAACTACGGGCCGAAAGCCTTTTTCTAAAGCAATTATATCAGATATGCTGGATATGTCAAGAGGGGGTGTGGACAACGAAGAAAAGACCAAAACTTCGCATATCAGCAACGTTCAGCAACATCGCTCGCTCCGCTCGCGTATGTTGCTGAACGGGGCGCGCTTGCAGCGTTGTTCAGCTAGTCGCTCGCGCGAGCTCGCGACATCGCCGAACAACGCTTCTCCGGTTCGCTCCGCTCACCAAAATTTTGCTTCGTCCCCCGCCAAGGCGGGGTCCGAGGCAAAACTTCGGAGAAGCGCGCCCCGTTAGGCGAAATACATGTTTTCCTTTGGCTCGCCGCTGGCGGGTCGCTCTTAAAAAGAATTCAATTTTGTTTTTTAATTAATTAAAGAGGGGTAATAAGGTGTTTTCTTCGCTTCGCTACGAAAACGATTTTAATAAAACGAATATTTTATATTCTTGATAGATAATCGAAAAAAATATGAAACTCAATAATTTAGAAATATTTGAGCGAGTTTACAGGAGTCACTGGTTTTTGACTTCTTATAACGGCATAGGTTTTGTTTATGATTATCCTAAACCAAAAATTGGCGGAGGAAATTTTATCAGTCAAGTTATTTATTTAATGGAAAATCAAGTATGGAAGTTAATATATGATAGAAAAGAATTTGAGAAAGCCGCTAATTTTACAGCAGATAAGTTAATTAATAATCATAAATGGAGAAAAAAAAATTACCAGAAAATAGATTATTATACCGCGTATTATTTTAAGGCCGGCGATTTGTTGGCTATGAAAAAAGCTGGGGCCATTGTGACTAATACCGGCGGCTTAATTAGCCACGCCGCTATCACCGCCCGCGAATTAAAGATTCCTTGCATAGTAGGCGCGGGTAACGCTACGCTTATTTTTAAAGACGAAGATATGGTCGAGGTGAACGCCGATGAAGGTGTGATCAAAAAAATTAACTAAAACATTTTAATTGGACGTAATTGGATATAGTTAAAATATCCAAAAACGTAATAGTTTATATATTCATTGACACAAATTATACAAACTGCTATACTTTGTATATATTAACAAAAGGATAGATACAAACTTATGAAAACGACAGAAATTGGCGTATACAAAGCACAAACAACCGGCCTTAAGGCCTTTATACCTCACCCCTTTCCCCTAAAGGACGGTTTTGATTTTGACCAAAATATTCTTAAAAAAAACAACGAAGCCACTCGCCTACTTGGCAAACTGGACGGTATTACTAAATTATTACCGGACGCGGATTTTTTTCTTTTAATGTATTTGCGCAAAGACGCTTCCGCCTCCAGCCAAATTGAAGGCACGCGCGCTACTATGATTGACGCTATTGCCGCCGAGGCAAAAATAGACAATAACATACCGGATGATGTTGATGATATTTTGCACTACATTAAAGCTTTGAATTATGGCATCAGAAAGATGGAAAAAGATAGCTTCCCAATGGCGCTGCGCTTTATCCGCGAACTGCATGCCGAACTTATGCGCAAAGCCCGCGCTACTCACTTTTCTGATCCTGGTGAATTTCGCAAAAGCCAAAACTGGATTGACGGCACCAGACCGGACAATGCCAGCTTCGTTCCACCGCCAGTGGACGAAATGCACCGCGCGCTTAATGACTTAGAAAAATTCATTCATGCTAACGATACTATTCCAACAGTAATAAAGGCCGGGCTGGTTCACGCTCAATTTGAAACCATCCATCCATTTTTAGACGGCAACGGCAGAACCGGCAGGATGCTTATCACTTTTTATCTATGGAAAGAGGGCTATCTGGAAAAACCGGTTTTATTTTTATCATCCTTCTTTAAAAAACACCGAAAACTATATTACGAAAAACTGCTTGGCTACCACAATGGCGATATTGTTAGTTGGGTAGATTTCTTTTTAGAAGGTGTAATCGATATTGCCAAAGAAGCAATAGAAATTGTTGGCAGAATCACTGAGCTGCGAGAAAAAGATATGGCAAAAATCCACACTCTTGGCAAACGCGCTTCGGAAAGCGCTATGTTAGTGTTACCAAAATTATACGCACAACCGATAGTAAATATTGGCGTTGTAAAAAATTGGACTGGCTTTACCCATGCTGGTGCTCAGAAAGTTATTGATAGATTTATACAAATCGGCATTTTAACGCCTAAAGACAAAAATAACACTTACGGCCAATCATACATGTACAAAAAATATATTGATATTTTTGTCGGCAATGAATAAATAAGGAGTTTTGGGCTTCGGAAATTCCCGCCCGAGGCGGACAAGCACCCCTAACCCCTCTTCCCGAAGCCCAAAACGAAAAAAACAAAAATTAAATTCTTTTTTAAGAGCGACCCGCCAGCGGCGAGCCAAAGGAAAACATGTACAACACTTAACTAATTATATCCCCGTCAACTCCAATCTGTGGATAACCAGAGAGGCCGTCAGGCCTCTTTTCGGTTGTCGGCGGTGTAATCAACAAACGGTTTGCTGTTGGTCCAGACAGAATGAATTACATTGGTCATTTTGTGCATGACTGCTACGAGGGCGACTTTGTATTGATTTCAGCGATAAAACTTACAGCGGTGATTGGACCTACTCCGGGGATTGTTTGAAGGAGTTTTTGTTCCGGTTTTCTGAAGGTTTTAAGATGATGGAAGCCCCAACTAATTTATCCGCTTATTAAGCTTTAAAAGGAGGCCGCACGTTAGGCGACGGGGATAAAACCCCAACACGACGCTGGGCGGATCTCGCTTGTAAAAGCATACCACGAATGGTATGCTTTTATTATACGAACACTGGGTATGCGTCGCTTCGCTACATCCCGCCCGCCCAAAACCTGATGGTTTTGTTCCTACTGAAAAAGTACTTTTCTTTGCGCGTATCTTGCGCGTATCTTGCGCGACCTTACTGCTATTGCCGAGGCCAAAGGCATTATTGATCGTACCAAAATTTTACCGCAACAAGAGATTAAATTACGCCGTCAAGCCATTATCCGCATGACCCACCACTCCACGGAGATTGAGGGGAATAAATTAAACATGGGGCAAGTAGAAGCACTTTATGCCAAGAAAAAAGTTGACGCGCCGGATAGGGATATTTATGAAGTAAAAAATTATCTCAATGCTTTAAAATTTATTGAAAAAACCGTAGCCGAAAAACAGCCGATAACTGAAAAAATAATTTTAAAAATCCATAAATTAGTGACATCTAAAACTCTAATTCCACAATATTGCGGACATTACCGACCAGGCCCGATTTATGTCGTCCGTCGACGCATAGGTATGCCCCAAGAAACCCTATACACCGGGCCAGAAGCAAAACGCGTGCCCCAACTTATGACTGAATTTATTACCTGGCTTAAAGAAAGCGAGAAACAAGAAATAAGCCCGGTACTCGTAGCCGCCATTGCGCACATGGAAATTGCTGCCATTCACCCTTTTAACGATGGAAACGGCCGTACAGCTCGCGCTTTGGCCACCATAATACTTTACCAACGCGGATATGATTTTCGTCGATTGTTCGCGTTAGAAGATTTTTATAATACTGATCGGCCATCATATTACAAAGCCATCAATTTAGGCAAAACTTATAATGAACGACGTACAGACATAACTTCCTGGCTAGAATATTTTGTAAAAGGATTTAAAAAAGAAATTGACGAAGTAAAAAACAGAGTTTTACCATTATCCACCCGTAATGTTGACGGGAAAATTAAATCACAAATTTATCTTACTCCGGAACAACTAAAAATTATTGACTTCTTAGACCAAGTTGGAAGAATCGCTGTAAAAGATGTTGAAGATGTTTTATCTTGTCCACGTCGATCAGCGCAATTACAATTACAGAAACTAAAGAAAATAAAAATGATTAAGGCGACAGGTAAAGGAAAAACCACTGCCTACATTGCCAATTAATAAAATGATATGGCTACAGGGTGCATTTTTACCCCGCACCGAGCTTTGCTCTGGTGCTGGGGCACCCCTTTTGTTCCCCTTTACCCACTTTCGCCATAGTGATTGACGCCCCCCGCGATTGAATGACGAGCGAAAAAAAACAAAAAGCGTAAAAATTTACATTGCCTAACTAATTATTTCTCCGTCAACAACAAAAACATGGGGCATTATCTTATCAACAAGCTGTAAAATAGCTCTTTTTTTATTTTTTTGGTATAATTAAAGATGTAAATTCTGTCCAAACTCTGCTCTTATGAAAAAACCTTTATTTGGCATTTTGTATTTCCTATCTTTGTCTCTCCTGCCAACCAGCGCGTTCGCATCCAATCCAAGCGATTCATCACCGCTGGCGCTCTCTATCACAGCAATTCCGTTTTTCGGAGCCATTTTCATGCTTGTCACTTCAATCACCTGCTTGTTGATAGGTTTAAAAATCGGCTTTAAAAAATCATTGAAAATATTTGGGGTGTTGATGGGCGGATACATCATATTCGCTTTGGTTATCTTCACGCTGTTCGTATTTCGTTTAACGGCTCAAAAGTGATCTAAGATTACGTAGATTACAAGTAATATAATCAAAGCAAATCTAAAATCCTAATTCATGAAACTAAAGTATTGCTTATGAAAAAACTTCCGTTCGTTATTTTGTTGAACCTATTTGGTTTATTTCTTCTACCGGCCGTGACATTTGCCTTTAACCCGGGAGATGAGTATGGAATACTAGCATACTTGATTATCATAATTGGTGGGCCTATTTTACTAATAATCTTACTAATAATCTGGCTCATCTGCTTTCTAAAAACAGGATTCAAAAAATCGACGGGGATTATGGCGTGGATAGTGTGGACGATAGGAGCGATAATCGGCGGCTTCATTGTTTTGGGTGTCTTGACCAGCCAAAAATTAATGACACCATTGGTAGCTCCCATAATAGCCAACGCACATCTCGCCGTTATAATTTTACTAACAATTTTGTTGATGACCTGGCTCATCTGCCTGCGCAAGATGGGATTAAAAAAATCGTTAAAAGCTATTGGGTGGGTAGTATGTATTTTTGTTTTGATAATTTGGTTCGACATAATTATTTCTATAACCGGCAGTAAAAGTCTTGGCATTGGCATCTTACTAATAACCTGGCTCATCTGCCTGCGCAAGATGGGATTAAAAAAATCGTTAAAAGCTATTGGGTGGGTAGTGTGGTGGATAATCGGCATTTTCATTTTGACCATGTTGGTTAATAACGCGGTCTCCATAATGGGCGTATAGGCAGAGTTTACTGCATAGAGTCATGGGTACGTCCTATAGCAAAAGTAAATATGCAAACCGACATCAATCGTTCAGCTGAACAAGCTGTCAAAAAATCGGGGGTTGAACTCTCTACTGAACACCACTCTGTTGCGCAGGAAGGCGTTCTTGATAGTGTAGAAATTAAAGTGAAGCCGATGGAGCAAAAAAAAGAAAGATTTTTGGAAGAGTCAATCAACGCCTTGAAAAACAAATTGAGCGTTGGAAAGAAAAAAAATATAGTTATCCCGCTGGTTAAAGACCAGCTTACTGTTGATATTGAAAAAATAATGGAAGAAGACCTTAAAGACGCGTTTAATGAGCTGGATACAATCCAAAAGGAAGAATTCAAAATCAAAGGCGAGGAAACAGCGATAAATATCAGAAACGTGATGCGGCAGACGAAAATTAAAGCAAAAGCCATCATTCGCCTATTGATCCAATGGCTGAAAACTCTTCCTGGCGTGAATCGCTTTTTTATTGAACAAGAAGCGAAGATAAAGGCGGATAAAATAATGGCTTTGCGATATAAACATCAAAACACAAAACACAAATAACAAAACACACTGTTCAAACATATGTTTGAAACTGGCGCGCCATCTTCGTTGTTGACTGATCCAATCATCATGTCGTTTTTTGCGGTTGTTTTTCTCGGCGCGATAATCGTCAGTGTTCTGTTTATCCTGCGCGCGATTTTTCATTTTAAACTGAAAGAAAATAAGGCGTTTGATCAAGTGATTCTGCAAATATTAGTTCCCAAAGAACGCAAATCCGAGGGACAGGGCGGACAAGTTGGGCAAGACGACCGACTGGAACAAATTAGGGAAGAAATCGCAATTACAGAAACTTTCTTTTCTTCCATCGCCGGCCTACGCGCCCAGCGCGGGATTATGAATTGGATTCGAGGTCGTACTGACACTTTTTCTTTTGAAATTGTCGGGCACAAAAATCTAATTAACTTTTATGTCGCGGTGCCGCGCAAACTTCAGCCGTTTATTGAACAACAAATTCACTCTCAATACCCCTACGCGCAAATTGAAGAGATGACTGACTATAACATCTTTACGGAAAAAAGCTCGATCGCGGGAGCGTGTTTAAGCGGCAGGCAAAAACATGTCTTCCCGTTCAAAACTTACAAAAAAATGGATTCGGACCCGTTGAATGTTGTGCTTAGTGTTTTGGGAAAAAATTTCGCGGAAGAAAGCGCAATGGCAGTGCAATTCATTGTTCGTTCCGCGAACCGCAAATGGCGCAGAAAAGGCGTGCAAATTGTGCGCCGAGTCAAAAAAGGCGAAAAATTTGAATCTGTCACGCGCGGCAATGCTTTCACCCGCGGTTTGAAAAATTTCTTTAAAGAAATCGGCAGTATAATATCGCCATCAGCCAAAAAAACAGAAAACAAGCCGGAAGAAAAATACCAGCTTTCTTCGATGGAAGAGGAAATGTTGAAAGGAATTGAAGAAAAGCTGGCTAAAGGCGGTGTGGATATTACGATTAGATTATTAAGCGCGTCTGATAATCCGGAAATGGCACGCCTCAATTTAGATAACCTAATCAATGCTTTCAGCCAATACAATCACTATCGTTACGGCAATGAATTCTACGCGTCAGTGCCAAAAAAACAATCTTTGTTGATTCGCGATTTTATTTACCGCTCGTTTAATGAGAAAAAAAAGCTGGTGTTAAATACCGAGGAAATGGCCGGTTTTTGGCACTTACCTCTCCACTCCACTGAAGCGCCAAATATAAAATGGTTGACCAGCCGGCGCGCCCCACCGCCATCAAACTTGCCAACCGCCGGCTTACTTCTTGGTTATGTTGATTATCGCGGAAGTCGCACCAATGTTTTTATGAAAGAGTCGGATCGCCGTCGCCACCTATATATCATCGGCAAGTCCGGCGGCGGTAAATCAGTATATATTGCCAGTTTGGCGGTGCAGGACATCAAAGCCGGCCACGGTGTATGCGTAGTTGATCCGCACGGCGATTTGGTTGAATATATTTTGCAACATATCCCTAAAGAACGCGCTGATGATGTTGTTATTTTCAATCCATCGGATATGGCTAGGCCGGTTGGATTAAATATGCTGGAAGCGAAAACCGATGATGAAAAAGATTTTGCCGTTCAGGAAATGATCGCGATTTTTTACAAACTTTTCCCGCCGGAAATGATCGGACCGATGTTTGAACATAACATGCGCAATGTAATGTTGACATTGATGGCTGATATTAATGATACCGGAACGATAATTGACATCCCGCGAATGTTTACTGATGATGATTACGTCAAACAATACCTGAAAAAACTCAAGGATCCGGTCGTGCGTTCTTTTTGGGAAAAAGAAATGGCAAAAACCAGCGACTTTCATAAATCTGAAATGCTCGGCTATTTGATTTCAAAAGTGGGGCGATTCGTAGAAAATGAAATGATGCGAAATATTATGGGCCAGCAAAAATCCGGCTTTAACTTCCGAGAAATAATGGATAACAAAAAAATTCTGCTGGTTAATCTGGCCAAAGGACGCACCGGCGAAGTAAATGCCAAATTACTTGGTTTAATTATTGTCGCCAAACTGCAAATGGCGGCCATGGGGCGCGCTGAATTGCCGGAAGAAAAACGCAATGACTTTTATCTTTACATTGATGAGTTTCAAAACTTTATTACTGATTCAATCTCTACTATTTTGTCCGAAGCCCGTAAATATCGTTTAGATTTGATTATCGCTCATCAATACCTGGGCCAATTAACCGACGAAAAGGGACACACCGGAATCCGCGACGCGGTATTGGGCAATGCTGGCACAATTTGTTGCGGACGGATCGGACCGGATGATTCGGAAGTGTTGGCTAAAGAGTTCGCGCCGACTTTTGGCTCGTATGATTTGCTCAACACGCCAATGTTTGCTTGGTATACAAAACTTTTGATTGACAACACCGCTTCTAAACCATTTCTGATGCAAACTTTCCCACCGCAATCAGGCAATCAAGAACTCGCCACTGCGATTAAAGAGCTCTCTCGCCTGAAATACGGCCGCGACCGCGCGATTGTGGAAGCGGAAATCATGGAACGCACGAAGCTGGGGGTCGCGGAAAGCGGCGGCAAGACAAATATGATTGAAGCGAGTTTGTAGAATTGACAGCGCTGATAGAACACAGATTATCAGAATTATCCGGATTCGCCAAGATCCTGGTCGATCCTGGAAATCATGGAAATCTGTGTTTTATAAACTTTTGCATAACAAATTAAAATCATAACTCCGGACTCCTAAAATTTTAATTGACCACAATGAACATAGTTTTAAAACAAGACAAAAGCACTCAAGCGCTGGTATATGCTAACCTATTACCCTTGTTTGGGGTTTTATTTTTGCATTGGACCGTAATTGATATCCTATATACTTATTGGCTAGAGACTTTAATCATCGGGGTCATTACTGTAATGAAAATGTTAAAAACTAAAATGATTGCACTTGACGAATCCTCAAAAAACATGCCATTTACCCAAAAAACTTCAGCCGCCATAATACGTACATTTTTGGTGGGTTTTTTTATTTTTCACTATGGCGGATTCCTATCCGGCTATTTTTTCTTCATTTTCGGGGTATTCCCCGCCATCTTCCGATTATTCGACCATGTTGGTAGTTATAATATCTCGGCGCTGGGTATTTTCATTTCTGCCGCCGGACTTTTTGCCAGCCATTGGATATCATATAAACAAAACTTCATTGGCAAAAATGAATCCAAAAAAACAAATATCATGTACACGATGTTTGCGCCGTATAAAAGAATAATTGTTCTCCATTTGACAATTATCCTTGGTATGTTCTCAGTAATTCTCGCGACTGTGGGAATACCAAAAATTCTATCATCTCTAAATTATGACAGCGCAAAGCTAATCCCAACAGTTTTAAACTCTGTTGTACTGGGATTGTTTATATGGTTAAAGATTGTCATTGACAAAAAATACCACCTAAGAGAGCATTTTGAGTTGGAATTAAAACAAACACTATGAACACAATCAACGATATCCTGAATCAAAAAGCGGATGATTTGTTTGGCGACGACGCTTTATTTGACTTAATACCAACGCCAGCCGCGCCAGACATCAAAAAATCAGAAATAAAAACAGCGCCAGATTTACCTGTTAATAATACCGAACAAATAAAAATCGCGATTCACCGCGTCAAAGATCAACTAGACGGAATTTTACGCCTTTTGAATGGCGAAGTAATTAAATCCAACGAACCAACCGGTATTGTGAGCGCGCAAACGCTGGAAACCGGTGAAAAAATAATTGAAGGCAACTTTAATGGAGAAAAAATGATTGACAACGATGGCAAAGAGTACGGCGTCCCCGCGAACTACGCCAGCAAGTCAAAATTAGTGGAAGGAGATTTGATGAAATTAACAATTACCAAAAACGGCTCTTTTATCTTTAAACAAATCGGTCCGGTTGAGCGCAGACGAGTGACCGGTGAACTTATTTTTAACGCTGACAGCGGACAATACACCGCGATAGCCGAAGGAAAAACCTATAAAGTTCTAACCGCTTCAATCACTTTCTTCAAAGGCAACCATGGCGACGAGGTTGTCTTAGTTGTGCCGAGAAATAGCGCCAGCGCCTGGGGCGCGGTGGATAATGTAATATAAAAACAGTAGAGACGCATTGCAATGCGTCTCTACTGTTTTTATTACCCACTAATTTTAGTTCGTCATGTGAGCGGAAACCAACTTTGTCATCTCAAACATGTTAACCATGTCTTTGCCGCCAAACAATACTTTTAATTTGGCGTCAGCGTTGATATTCCTCTTGTTGACTTGGTCCTGCAAACCATTGGCTTTGATGTATTCCCAAAGCTTTTTTACCACTTGGCCGCGCGGCAACGGGCCTTTTCCCACGACTGCTTCCAACGCCATTGAGAGCTTTAGCGGCCTCATCAGGGCTGGATTTGCTTTTCTTGGCATAGCAAAATTATTAAGACTTATTTAATAAACCAAAGATATCATACCATAAGTTGTATATATAGGCAACCCTTAAAAGCCCCCCTGTGTATATCTTGCCCTTATTGCCAAAATAGAGGTTAATACAGGGGTTTACTGATTAAAACGAAACGGCTATAATATAACCACTCTTAAATAGTCATTAAAGTCCATAAAGTCATAAGGTCTATAAAGTACTTTACGGACTTTATGACTTTTTGACTTTATAGACTTCGTTATTATGGCTCTCTATCATAAACACCGTCCGCAGAATTTTTCTTCTGTTACCGGACAAGAACACATCGTAAAAACCATTGAAAACCAAATAGCGAGCGGCAAAGTAGCGCACGCTTATTTGTTTTCCGGTTCGCGCGGAATTGGCAAAACTACGATGGCTAGAGTACTCGCTAAGGCGATTAATTGCCCAAACCGCAAAGAAGACGATTTTGAACCATGCGATGAATGTCCTTCTTGCGAAGAAATCAGCGCCTCGCGGTCAATTGATGTGATTGAAATCGACGCCGCCAGCCATACCGGCGTTGACAACGTGCGCGAAAATATCATTGATAACGCGCAGTTCCGACCAACAAAGTCAAAATACAAAATTTTCATAATTGACGAGGTCCACATGCTCTCTGCCAGCGCTTTTAACGCCCTGTTAAAAACATTGGAAGAACCGCCGGCATATGTAATCTTCGTACTGGCAACGACTGAACTTCATAAACTGCCGGAAACCATTATTTCGCGCTGTCAACGATTTGAATTCAAAAAAATCGGCCATGACGCGATGAAAATTTATTTGGAAAAAATTGCCAAAACCGAAGGAATAAAAATAGACAAAGAAGTTGTCGGTAAAATTATCAATAAAAGCGATGGGTGTTTGCGCGATGCCATCAGCTTGCTGGATCAAATTATGGCTACCGGCGAGAAAACCATCACCACGGCAATCGCTTCTCTTGTTCTGCCAACCACTAACACGGAAAACACCCTGCGCTTTATCGCGGCAATAATAGAAAAACAACCGAAAGACGCTTTGATTTTGATAAACCAGTTGGTAGACGATGGGATAAACTTGCATCAGTTTGCTTATGATACAATTGAATTATTGCGCGTGATGTTAATAACTAAAGCGGGAGCGGAGGTGGAAACAGTCGGGTTTGATCTTGACGATAAAACTAAAAAACAATTGCGCAAATTAAATGAACAGATCAGTCAACACGAGCTGGTCAAATTGATTGACTTGCTATTAACTAAACGCCAACAAATCAAATCCTCTCCTTTGCCACAATTGCCGCTGGAAATGGCGGTGATAGGGGCGGGTGTTGGTGAAGATAGGGATTGTGGAGATAAGGATGGCGATAGTGGAGCTGGCAGTGGCAACGGTAAGATAATAAAAGAGATAAATAGAGATAGGGAGATAACGCCTGCCCTGAGCTTGCCGAAGGGAGATAAAAAAGATAGCGGAGAGCAAAAAAAGACTATTGTTGAACGGGTTAGAGAACTTGTAAGCAAAGAGGTGAGCTACACAATCACAGATATCAATGACAAGTGGAATGAATTTCTGAAAATCGTGGAAACTCGCTTCCCTTCTC
>Ga0155682_138_pt1 | contig 17789 bp, 10 predicted proteins | sample RifCSPlowO2_01_FD_107339 | JGI IMG/M metagenome (GOLD analysis project Ga0155682, IMG submission 107339) | Candidatus Magasanikbacteria bacterium RIFCSPLOWO2_01_FULL_43_20b | reverse complement strand
TTCTGACGCTGGGGCTGGCGACACTACGCGAATTTACGGCGCTTTGGCTATGGGCGCCGCTCCCACCGGCAACGCGCAATTGTTTTTAAAAGCCAGCTCCACTACCGCCGTGCCGTTTTTAGCGCAAGATAATAATGGAAATTTAATTGGTCGTATAGCTTCTTCCTCTGTTGAAGGCATAGTCAGTGGAGCGCAAGTGACAGTAAATGGTTATGCTCTTTCCACTTTGGGTGATGCTAGTGGATTGCCTGGCGGTTTGTCTATTAGATCAACAGCCGCCACTGCCGGCGCAATCATACTTTATCGCAATACTACGGCAGTGGGAGCGCAATTAACGCCAGGCTCCCTGATTGTTTCCGGCGGCGGCACTGGTTCAACCAGTACTTTGGATTCGCTCAATTTTACTGTCGCACAACAGCCGAATTACAATCAAGGTGTTTTTTATGTGAATGGTAGCGGCAACACCAGCGCGTCCGGCACTCTGTCTTTTACTGCCACTGCTGGCGGTGTGGTCTCTTCCACAGCTAATACTTTGCGTTTAGTGGGAACACCAACCGGCACTAATAATGATTTTGAATTTTGGGATGGATTGGGGATCTCAACAAAATTTCTTGGTTTTCGGTATGCTGTCACCGGCGCCGCCGCCAGCACCAGCATTACTTCTTATATCTCAAATATTGTTAGTTCAACCGGTTTTGTTCTTAACACAGTTGCTGGAGGCGGAGCCATGACTTCTTCCTCGGCCACGCTTGACCGAGCTTTGTTGGCAGTACAGAACAATGGTACCAATCAGTTTGTGGTCAGCGCCGGCGGCAATGTTTACGCTGATGAAAGTTTCATTGCCAACTCTACCGATTATGGCATTGCCGATATGGCCGAGTATGTTAATTTAGTCGCCGGCGAGACTGGCGAACCCGGCGATGTGTTGGTGGTTGATAAAATAAATTATAACAAATTCAAAAAATCTTTTTCGGCGAACACAAAAGAAGTCGCGGGCGTGATTTCCGATACCGGCGCGTTTATCATGGGCGCTTCCGGAGAAGGGCGCGCGCCGTTGGCTTTGGCCGGTTTGGTTAAAGTAAAAGTGACTGATGAAAACGGATCGGTTGAAGTTGGTGATTACTTGACCACCGCCTCCAAGCCCGGTTATGCCATGCGGTTTGACGCTGATGCCGGAGTTTCTGCCGGTCTCGTTGGTATGGCATTGGAACCGCTGGAATCAGGCGATGGCAAGGTTATAATTTTGGTAAACAAAGGATTGGCAGTTGGTAATTCAACGACCGGTCAATTAAATACTTCGCAAAATGGATCCGGTCAATTAGTTTGGGGCAATGATTTTAATTTGCATTTATTGGGTCGCAGTATTTTGGATGTTTTATCCATTAAATCCCAAGATGAAAAATGGATGATAGATGAAGATGGATATTTGGTCGTTAAAGTCAAAACACCACAAGGCGATAAAGAATTGTATGGTTTGCAATCAGGCCAAGACAAAGAAGTGGTATTTTCCGGTTCGTCGCAGTTAGAAAATGGTATAAAAAAGATTGAATTGCCGGCAATAGACAAAGAGATTGTGGATATTAACGCGGCGATTAAAGTTTCCGTCACTTTGACCGGCGATGCCAACGGCGTGTTCGTTACGGAAAAAAGCTATGAAGGATTTACCGTAAAAGAATTAAACGGCGGCGCGAGTAACGCGACTTTTGATTGGCTGGTGATTGCGAAGCGGCGGGCGGTTGAAGATGGTGATGTCGTTGAGGAATCCCCGGAAGAAATTACTGAAACACCGGTTGAGTCCGCGATAGAGGCCGCTGAGATTATTCCACCAGAAGTTGGCGCGGCCACATCAAGCGAAGAAGTTAGTAATGAACAAACAGGTAGTGAACTTCCGCCAGCAGAAAATGCGGAAGAACCAAGTGTTGAAGATCCGGAAGAAATTCCAACCGAAGGCGCGAGTCTTTGAGGTGTGGTATAATGTATTTGAAGTCTGTAAAGTCCGAAAGTCTTAAAGTCCATAAAGTTTTTTCTTCAGCAATTATGCTCGTTGGCAAATACTTTATGGACTTTATAGACTTTTTAACTTGATAAACTTATTTCTATGTCTTCTCCTCTCTATCGTCAAGCATTAAGCCATAGTTGGCGCTTAGCTTGGCAACACAAATCTTTGTGGGTCTTCGGTATGTTTGCCGCGTTTCTCGGGCAGATGGGTTTTTTAGAATTAATCAGCCGCACGAGTTTAACCGCCGCCACGCGGTTGTCTCCTTTTGGTTTGGCCGGCAGTATCTGGGCGATGGTAAAAGCGTTTGTTACCGCTGATGTGGAATGGCAAATGCCTTTGGACGCTTGGGCGTGGCTCGGCTGGCTCGTGGTATCGGTCGGCGGAATATTTTTATTATTACTTTTTGTTTCAGTGGTTTCGCAAGGCGCGCTGATTGAGGCCACAGCATTTTCCGTACGAAAGAAAAATCTACCGGATGTCGGGCGCTGTTGGCATATGGGTGTGAAGCATTTTTGGAGCTTGTTTTTAATTAACATTTTTCGTTGGGTGATTTTTTGCGGATTGGTTTTGGTTGTCAGCATCGCGGCGTTGAATGTCCTGTTGATTGGCAATTTTGCCGACGCAGTCTTGTTTATTTTGCTTTTTATTCTTGCTACAGCCGTGGGGATGGTGTTGTCATTTTTGGTGGTTTATTCGGCAGCTTATGTTGTGGTGGAAGAAAAAAAATTAGGTAAAGCGATTGAACACGCTTGGCGGTTATTTTTAGATCACTGGTTGGTTTCAATTGAGGTTGGTATAATCGTGTTGTTTTTAAATATCGTGGTCGGTGTTGTTGTGTTGTTGGGTTTCATGCTGACCTTTTTGCCCACACTAATCAGTTGGTTCATCGCGCTTTTGACTTCCAACGCGAATTTATGGACCGCGGGTTTAATCGCGGGCGCGTTTTTCTTTGTGTTGTTTGTGATTTTTGTCGGTTCGATTTTCACAGTTTTTACCACCGCGGTTTGGACTTATTTATTTATGGCCATGCATCACGTGGGCATCAAGAGCCGAATGCTACACTGGTTGAATTATCACAAAAAATAATTTATGGGGAATCTGCCGTCTATAAGTGATTTATTAAAAAAATCTAAAGGCGCGAAAGGCGCTCCGGTTTCAGATTCTGCCGCAAACGATGTCGTCGGCAAGTTCGCCAAAAAAATTGGCGAGGTGACGGTAAAGGAAAAAGAGCGTGAGGCGATGCGGTTGGCCGCGTCTTTAAACATGCCTCACATTGATTTGGATAAATTTCCAATAAGTCAGGAAGCTTTGCGCCAAGTATCGCGTGAAGATGCCGAGCGTTTAGGAACAGTTTGCTTTTATTATACTACCGAGGAGTTTCGTTTGGGTACGGTTAATTCGGAGAATGAAGAAGTGAAAGAATTGTTGCGGGGCATAAGCGAAGATTTGGGATCGGAAGGCGGTCTTTACGTGATTTCACAACACAGCTTGGAAAAAGTTTTGGAGTTATACAATCGTTTGCCGGTAATCAAGCCGATTTCTAAAGACGTTGAAGTTAAACCGGAGGATTTGGAAAAAGTGAAGGCCGGTGTATCAGACTTTGCGTCTTTTCAGGCCTTGTTGAAAAAAACTTCTACCACAGATTTGGTAACTTTACTGCTGGGGGTGGCAATGAAATTGGACGCGTCGGATTTGCATGTGGAAGCAGAAGCGGATCGGATCGTGGTGCGCGTTCGTTTAGATGGAATTTTGCACGAAGCGGCGACATTAGAAAAAGATACCTACAAACAATTGGTTTCCCGTATCAAGTTATTTTCTTCATTAAAAATAAACATTACTGACAAGCCGCAAGACGGACGATTCACAATTAAATTGACAGGTGGAGATATTGATGTGCGCGTTTCAACGATTCCAACGGTTTATGGCGAGAGCATTGTGATGCGCTTGTTGGATCAATCGCGCAAAGGATTGAATTTTGAACAGCTTGGTTTATACGGCGACGCGTTTGAAAAATTGGAACGCCAAATTGAACGACCGAATGGTATGGTGATTACCACCGGTCCGACTGGTTCAGGCAAAACCACCACGCTTTACGCGATCTTGGAAGTGTTGAACAAGCCCGGCGTGAAAATAATTACATTGGAAGATCCGGTGGAATACAAATTAGCCGGCATTAATCAAAGCCAGATTGATCATAGCAAGAATTATACTTTCGCGACCGGTTTACGTTCCATTTTACGCCAGGATCCGGATATAGTTATGGTTGGCGAAATCCGCGATTTGGAAACCGCTGATGTGGCGATTCAGGCCGCGTTAACCGGCCATTTGTTATTTTCCACGATTCATACCAACAATGCCGCCGGCACGATTCCGAGATTTTTGTCCATGGGAGTGAAGCCATTTTTATTGTCGCCGGCGTTGAACGCGGTAATCGGTCAACGTTTGGTGCGCCGGGTTTGTGAAAAATGCAAATATAAGATTGAATTGACGGCAGAGATTAAAAAAAGAGTTGAAGAGATAATTGAAAACATGCCTGATGTGGTTAAAAATGAGACAAAGAAAAAAGATTTGGTTTTTTACGAAGGCAAAGGTTGTGAAGCGTGCAACCAGCTTGGTTACAAAGGCCGAATCGGTATTTATGAGATTTTTATGATGAATCCGGCGGTGGAACAAATGATTCTTTCCGGACAAGTGTCAGAATATGAGATTGAAAAGGCCGCGATTGCCGATGGGATGGTGACAATGGTTCAGGATGGAGTGTTGAAGTCATTAGAAGGAGTGACAGCGTTGGCGGAAGTGTTTAGAGTTATAGAGTGATAATTTGTATTTTGTAAATGTTTGCCGCCAACACCTCCCCCGCCCTCCTCCGAGGAGGGAACTCGTAACCTCCCCTCTCGGAGAGGGGCGGGGGGTGTGTTCGCTACCCAATCGCCAACACCTCCCCCGCCCTCCTCCGAGGAGGGAGTTAACCAGTCATTGTTTTAAAATTAAAAATTACAAATTAAAAATTGTTTACTATGACCCCCAGAACTAAACACACCAGTCTGGCTGTTGAACAGCCGGTTAGATTATATAAGTTTATCGCTCTGTCTTTTTTGATTCTCACGATAATTTTGCTTGGCGTGATTATTTTTATGTCCGCTAAGCGCGCGACCATCACTGTGGTCGCTGGCCAGGAGCCGCTGGAAGTGAGTGTGGCGATGGCGATAGGCAGTGAAAGCAAGATTGGTTTTGTGGAAACAATCACAGTGGAATTGAAAAAAACATACAAACCAGAATCTACCAAAGAAATCGGGGCAGTGGCGATGGGTGCGGTTACTTTACGTAATGATTCTGACGCTGATCAAGCGCTGGTTGCCACTACGCGCCTGCTTTCGCCAGAAGGAATTTTGTTTCGTTTGAAAAATCGCGTCGTCGTACCGGCCAAAAGCACGATTGTGACAGAAGTTTACGCGGATAAAGAAGGGCGTGAGAGCGAGATTGGTCCGGCAAAATTTACTATTCCTGGTTTGAACGCCGCAAAACAGGCGGTGATTTACGCCACTAGCGAAAAACCAATGATTGGCGGTGTACGCGCGGTGGGGATTGTTACTGAAGAGGATTTGAAATTAGCCGAAAAAGAATTGGCGGCGGATTTGAAAAAAGCAGGGGCGGAAAAATTATCCGCTTTGCATTCCGAATCGGCGGTGGTTTATGAAATTATAAAACAAGAAATCAGCGCCGATAAGGAAGCGGGAAGCGACGCGGAAGAGTTCATTTTATTAGGCAAAGCGGATGTGCTCGGTGTTTTTTACAGCCAAACCGAAGCGGAGAAGTTGGTAAGTGACGAATTGGCCAAGCGTGTTGTCAGCGAGGCTGAAATTTTGATTAAAAATGGATTAAGAACCGCTGTGGCTTTAGTTGACTATGATTTAGAAAATAAAACAGCAAATTTAAAAATTTCCGGCGTGGGCGCGGTGAGTCTTAACCCGGAAAGCCAGCAATTGCAAAAATTGATTTTTTTCGGCAAGACTAAGGATGAGGTTCGGCGTTATTTGTTGTCTTTAGACCATGTCCGCAGTGTGGAATTGAAATTCACACCCGCTTGGATCCGCGCTGTCCCGCAAGTCGCTGACCATGTTAATGTGGTGATTAAGAATGTGGAGTAGGAATTTCCGATTGAAAGGCCCGCCTTGGTGTGTGATATCAAGCGGGTTTTTTGTCGCTTGACATTTATCCGCGTCCTTGTTATATTATTCGCACTTATCAACACTGGGTTTTCGGGGACCTTGAACGCGTCGAATGGGGTCTGTCAGTCGAAGCAGACAAGGGGGCGGGAATCCAAAATTAATTAATTTATGCAAAATTACGAATTATTGTTTGTTGTGCCGGGTACCATGTCGGAAGATGAGGTGTCTCCGATAGTTGAAAAAGTCAAAAAAGCAGTTTTAGATAATGCCGGCGTCAATTGGGGGTTGGAAACAATGGAAAAAAGGCGTTTGGCATATCCAATGAAGCATATCCGCTACGGGTATTTTTATTTAGCGTTTTTTCAGGCTGAAGCGGAAGCAGTGGTTAAAATGCGTAATGAATTACGCTTGATGCCGGAGATGTTGCGCGCTTTAGTCACTAAGTTTGATCCGGAAAAACAAAAAATACGCAGAATTGAATTTGGAACCACTCCTACGCCGGGTATAGAGGTTGTAAAAAACACTGTTGAGACATTGGCAATGGAGGCCGCGGCCAATGTTGGCCCAACAGTTGTCGCCGCGCCGGAAGCAGTAGAGAGAATTGTTGAGCCGGTTCAAGAGGAAAAAGTTTCAGCGAAAAAAATTAAAAAACCAATGGATTTGGCGGAAATTGACAAGAAGTTGGATGAGATTCTTGATTTAGATTTAACGAACGTGTAAAATAGCACTGTCTTTATTTACACTTAAATTTATCATATGGACCTCAACCGCGTAACACTTCTTGGGCGTTTGACCCGCGACCCCGAAGTTCGCACTACCCCAACAGGGAAAACAGTTGCTACCGTAAGTGTGGCCACGGGACGGGTTTGGTTTGATGCCGCCGGCGCTAAACAAGAAAAAACCGAATTCAGTTCTTGCGTGTTGTGGGGCAAACTAGCGGAGATCGCGGGACAATATTTGAGCAAGGGTCGGCGTGTTTATGTTGAGGGCAGGTTGGAAACGCGCGATTGGACCGGTCAAGATGGAGTTAAGCGCTATCGCACGGAAGTGATAGCCAGCAATTTGATTATGTTGGACTCTCCGCGTTCTTCCGCCCAATCCGCGGCGGTTTCAGCGGCAACTAACGAAGCGCCATCGATGGCCAATGAGGAAGTGGTAGAAGAAGAAATAAAGGTTGAAGACATTCCATTTTAAAGAATTTATTTATGCAGGTTCATATTCAGAATAAGCCGGTGGAAAAAAAACAATGTCATTATTGCGCGAATAATGTTAAAGAAGTAACATATAAAGACGCGGTTTTGTTGCGCAAGTTTGTTTCTTCATATTTTAAAATCGCGCCGCGCCGCCGCAGCGGTTTGTGCGCCCAGCATCAGAGAAAAGTAGCGCAGGCGATTAAGCAAGCGAGGGTTGCCGGGCTGATGCCGTTTTGCCCTAAATAAGGAACACGAATCTTTTCACAAATCTACACGAATAAAAGACCCCGATGGGAGAACAGCGGGGTCTTTGTTTGGAGTGATAATTGTTAACTTGCAGTTTATCTGTGGATAACTTATTCGTGTAAGACGGCCAAATTAAAGTATCTCCGCTAAACACAGCCAAATTTGACAAAATTTTTATTTTACTATCAAATTTGACAAACTCACACAAACAATGTATTATTAACGCACTTTATATCACTCGCGTTTTGTACTCTAGAATTCCTTGTGCAAAGGATTCAAGAGGGTACGTGTAAATCCATGCCTGTGAAAAAGCTTCAATCAAGCAATTAACAAAAAAAAGCCTCTTTCGGGGTAATTTTTTTGTTTTTAATCCAACTCTCGCTTATGTCAAAGTTTGCTCTTCAGCCGGTTAAAGAAGAAAAGCGCCGTTTTTTTAATGGAAATAGTTTTACGCCACCAGTGCCTGATTTGATTGAAATTCAAAAATTTTCTTATGATTGGTTTTTGAAAGAAGGCATCAAGGAATTGTTTGATGAAATTTCTCCAATAACAGATTTTACCGGCAGGGATTTGGAATTATATTTTGAAGATTATTATATTGACGAGTCAAAATTTGATGAAGTGACTTGCCGCAAAAAAAATATCACTTTTGAAGCGCCGTTGCGCGTTGACGCCAAGTTGGTAAATAAGCGCACGCATCGAACCGAAAAACAGGAAATTTATTTGGGCGATATTCCATTGCTAACCCCACGAGGCACTTTTATCGTGAATGGCATTGAACGCACGGTGGTTACCCAACTGATCAGAAGTCCGGGCGCGTTTTTTACCGCGGAATTAGTGCGCGGCCGCCGTTATTATGGCGCGAAAATAATTCCTAACCGCGGCGCTTGGATTGAAATTGAGACCGACCAGAATAATGTTTTGTGGGTAAAGGTTGACCGCAAACGCAAAGTCGCGGCCACTTCGCTTTTGCGCGCTTTTGGTTACAGTTCCAATGAAGAGATTGCGAAATTATTTACTGACGTTAATAAACATCCAAATGTTGATTTCGTGGAAAATACTTTAAAAAAAGACACGTCATCCAACACTGACGAGGGCCTGATTGAAGTTTACAAACGGATTCGTCCGGGAGATTTAGCCATGGCGGATAACGCGCGCAGCTTGATCCACGCGATGTTTTTTAATTTTGAACGCTATGATTTGGGGCGCGTTGGCGTTTATAAGTTTGGCACGAAATTTCAATTGAAGCTTGCTGACAAAGATTATGACAACAAAGAACAGCGAGTGCTATCTCCGGAAAAACTTTTATTGGTTTTGAAAGAAGTTGTGCGTTTGAATGTTACGCAAGAAGAACCTGATGATATTGACCATTTGGGCAATCGCCGTTTGCGCGCGGTGGGCGAGTTGGTGCAGAATCGTTTTAGGGTCGGCATGGCCAGAATGGAGCGCATCATTAAAGACCGCATGAGCACATTTGAATTGGAAGGATTGACGCCGAACAAATTAATTAACGCTCGTCCGGTGATTGGCGCGGTTCGTGAGTTTTTCATGAGCTCACAACTTTCCCAATTCATGGATCAGATCAATCCGCTCGCGGAATTGGAGCATAAGCGCCGTATTAGCGCTCTTGGTCCGGGCGGCTTGTCGCGTGATCGCGCCGGTTTTGAAGTCCGCGACGTGCACACCACGCATTATGGCAGAATTTGTCCGATTGCCACCCCCGAAGGTCCGAATATTGGTTTGGTCGGCCATTTGTCAAGCTTCGCGAAATTAAATTCATTTGGATTTTTACTAACTCCATACCGTCGGATGGAAAAAATTGCTAATGGAAAATCGCGGGTTACTAATGAAATTGTTTACCTGAACTCTTTTGAAGAAGAAAGAGTAATAACAGCGAGCGCGAACACCGCGGTAGATAAAGATGGTGTGATTAAGGCAGAACGCGTGCCGGCGCGTATCCATGGTCAGCCGGGAATTGTTGAAAGTGACAAAGTTGAATTTTTGGATGTGGCGCCGAATCAGATTTTAAGTATAGGCACCAGCTTAATTCCATTTTTGGAGCACGATGATGCTACCCGAGCTTTGATGGGCACGAACATGCAGAGACAGTCAGTGCCATGCGTTCGACCAAGCGCGCCGTTGGTCGGCACTGGCGTGGAAAAAATGGCCGCGGAAAACAGCGGTTACGTGGTTTTGGCCGAGGAAGATGGCGAGATTACCGCGGTTGACGCTGATAAGATTGAGTTGACTACAAAAAAAGGAAAAATTTTGACCTATCAAATGAATAAATTTGTCCGCTCTAACGCCTCTTCTTGTATTAATCAAAAAACAATTGTAACTTTGAATCAGAAAGTAAAGAAAGGGCAAGCGCTGTGCGATGGTCCGTCAACTCAGGGAGGAGAGCTTGCCTTAGGCAACAACATTCTAGTCGCTTATATGGTTTGGGACGGCTTTAATTATGAAGACGCGGTGATTATTTCCGAGCGCATTGTTCATAAAGACGCATTTACTTCTATTCACATTGAAGATTATACAGTGGATGTTTTGGAAACAAAGCTTGGCCCGGAAGTTGTGACGAGTGACATCCCGAATGTCAGCGAGGAAAAATTAAAAAATCTTGATGCCGAAGGTATTGTCCGCATTGGCGCCGAAGTTCAATCAGGCGATATTTTGGTTGGCAAAATTACTCCAAAAGGCGAGACGGAATTGTCTCCGGAGGAAAGATTGTTACGCGCAATTTTCGGCGAGAAGGCCAGAGATGTCCGCGATTCTTCTTTATATCTTGAACATGGCGAACATGGCAAAGTAATTGATGTAAAAATATTTTCGGCCGAAGCCGGAGACAAACTTCAACCCGGCGTAATGAAACGAGTGCAGGTAACGGTGGCGGATATGCGCAAGGTTCAGGTTGGTGACAAGATGGCCGGACGCCACGGTAATAAAGGCGTAATCTCTCGCGTTGTGCCGGTTAGCGATATGCCGTTTTTAGAAGATGGCACGCCGGTGGACATTATTTTGTCCCCGTTAGGCGTTGTTTCTCGTATGAATTTAGGTCAACTTCTGGAATGCCACTTGGGTTTAGCCGCCAATGCCATGGGTTATCGCGCCGCCACACCCACATTGGACGGTGTCACAGAAGAACAGATTAAAGAAGAGTTGCAAAAAGCCGGTTTTCCAACGGATGGCCAAATGCAGTTGTGCGATGGTCGAACCGGCGAACCTTTTGATCATAAAACCACAGTAGGCTATAGCTACATGTTGAAATTGAATCACATGGTAGAGGACAAGATTCATCAGCGTTCTATCGGCCCTTACAGCCTGATTACTCAACAGCCGTTGGGAGGCAAAGCGCAATTCGGCGGTCAGCGTTTTGGTGAAATGGAAGTGTGGGCGCTGGAAGCGTATGGCGCGTCTCATATCTTGCAAGAAATGCTGACGATAAAATCAGATGATGTGCCTGGCCGTTCAAAAGCGTATGAAGCGATTATTAAAGGCGAGCCGATTACCCGCGTGAATTTGCCGGAGTCATTTAATGTTTTGGTAAGAGAATTAAAAGGCCTGGCCTTAGATGTTGAACTGTTAAAACGCGGTGGGGACGGCGAATATGCTCTTGTAAAAGATATTACTGATAATGTACCCGGCGGAAAAAATGATGGTAACGAGAGAAAAGAGAGAAATTGAGAAATTGTAAAATTGAAAATTGTTTAAAAATTAAAAATTGAAAATTAATTACTATGTCACGTGAATTTTCCCAACATGTTAATGATTTTGACGCTATGCGTTTGCGAGTAGCTTCGCCGGAAGTTATTCACGCGTGGTCTCATGGCGAAGTTGTGAAACCGGAGACCATTAATTACCGCACGCAGAAGCCGGAAAAGGGCGGTCTGTTTGCCGAGGAAATTTTTGGTCCGACTAAAGATTGGGAATGTTATTGTGGCAAATACAAGAAAATTCGCTACAAAGGCATTGTTTGCGATAAATGCGGAGTGGAGGTTACCCACTCTTTAGTGCGCCGCCAGCGCATGGGGCATATTGATTTAGCCGCTCCAGTGTCGCATATTTGGTTTTTGCGTTCAGTTCCGTCCAAAATCGGTTTGGTTTTGGATATGTCAATCCAGACCATGGAAAAAGTGATTTATTTCGCGTCTTTTGTGATTGTTAAAGTTGACGAGGAGCAGAAGAAACAAACGCACGAAGCTTTGCGGTCTGAATATAAAAGCAAGAAAAAACAAATTTTAAATGAATTTGATCGTCAAACCAAAGAAGCCAATGATAAAAAATTGAAAGCAGCAGCAATTGAAGAATTAGCGAAGGAACGCGATCGCAAACTGGCCGCGTTGGAGGAAGATTTTGTTGACGCGGAAGAGGGGTTGAAAGATATACAGATGCTGCGGGTTTTATCAGAAAATCGTTATCAGGAATTGGCTTTGCGCTATAGCTATTTGTTTGACGCGGAAATCGGCGCCGAAGCCATCCGCCGTCTTTTAGAGAGGCTGAACTTCGAAGAAACAATCAACCGATTGGAGGCGGAGATAAAAGAAACAAAAGGCGCTAAATGCGAGCGGTTGATTAAGCGTGTTAAACTTTTGCGAAGTTTGCAAAAAAACAAGATTCGTCCGGAGTGGATGATTTTGACCACGATCCCAATTGTGCCGCCGGATTTGCGTCCAATGGTGGCTTTGGACGGCGGCCGCTTCGCGACATCTGATTTGAATGATTTGTATCGCCGGGTCATCAATCGTAACAATCGTCTGCGCCGGTTGTTGGAATTAAACGCTCCGGAAGTTATTTGCCGCAATGAAAAGAGAATGATGCAAGAAGCGGTGGACGCGTTGATTGATAATAACGCGCGAGCGTCAAAAACCGTTACCGCTTCTACCGGCCAGAAAAGACAGCTGCGTTCGTTAGCGGATATTTTAAAAGGCAAACAAGGCCGTTTCCGCCAAAATCTTTTGGGCAAGCGCGTTGATTATTCCGGCCGTTCGGTTATCGTGGTTGGCCCGCATTTGAAAATAGATGAGTGCGGTATTCCTAAACGAATGGCTTTGGAATTATTTCGTCCATTCGTGATGGCGGAAATCATCAAACGCGAATTAGCTCATAATGTGCGCAGCGCTTCCCGTTTTATTGAAACCAACGCGCCCGAGGTTTGGGATATTTTGGAAGATTTAACGAAAAAAACTCGCGTGTTGTTAAACCGCGCGCCGACACTGCATCGTTTGGGTATTCAAGCGTTCCGTCCGCAGTTGGTTGAAGGCAAGGCAATCATGTTGCACCCGCTGGTCTGTCCGGCGTTCAACGCTGACTTTGACGGCGACCAAATGGCGGTGCATTTACCGTTGACCGAGGAGGCGCGCTGGGAAGCGGAAAATCTAATGGCTTCGGAAAAAAATCTTTTGAAACCGGCGACTGGTTCACCGGTAATTACTCCGCAGCAGGATATTGCTTTGGGTTGTTATTATTTGACCAAATATGATGAGAATGATAGGGCTGAAGTGAAAAAATATTTTTCCAATTCCACTGAAGTCAAATTCGCTTACAAATGCCGCCGCATCGGCTTGCGCGAACGGATAAAAGTCAGGTTTGTCAATTTGGCGAAATTTCCAGAAGGCGCCGGCAACATTATTGAAACTTCATTGGGGCGGATCTTGTTTAATGAAATTTTTCCGGATAAAATTTCTTACTTTAATGAAACCATCACCAAAAAACATTTGAGCAGTATTATCGGTCTGTTATTGGAAATTTATGGTCAGGGGGAAACTTCTCGTTTATTGGACGAGATTAAATCATTGGGATTTAAATACGTTACAAAATCCGGCTATTCTTTGGGCATGGACAACTTCGGCCACATCAAGGAAAAAACGGAAATTTTACGCAAGACTGATGGCGAGGTTGAAGAAGTGCGCCAGCAATATGAGGAAGGTTTGCTTACCGACGCGGAACGGCACTCAAAAGTGTTGGAACTTTGGACGCAGGCGAAAGATCAGGTTATGTCGCACAACAAAACAGCGCTGGATCGAGATGGTTCGGTATTTGCGATGATTGACTCCGGCGCGCGCGGTTCTTGGGGGCAGTTAGGCCAAGTTATCGGCATGAAGGGTTTGGTAGCGTCTCCGAGCGGCGATATTATTGAGTTGCCGGTGAAAGGCAGTTTTAAAGAAGGATTCAGCGTTTTGGAATTTTTCATTTCTTCGCATGGTACTCGCAAGGGTTTGTCAGACACAGCTTTGCGTACGGCCAATGCCGGTTATCTAACCCGCCGTTTGGTAGATGTGGCGCAGGATGTGGTGGTTTTGGAGGATGATTGCGGCGATACTGACGGCGCGGTTATCACTAAAAAAGAAACCGAGGAAATGGGAGAAAAAATGTCTGATCGCGTGACGGGAAGATTTGCTTTGTCTGACGTTAAAATTGGCAACAAGGTTTTGGTTAAGGCTGATGAAATAATTACCGAATCAGCGGCAAGAGCGATTGATAAGGGTGGCGTGGAAGAGGTGCATGTGCGTTCAGTTTTGCGTTGTCGTTTAGCCAAAGGAATTTGCAAAAAATGCTATGGCTACGATTTGGCGCACAATAAATTGGTTGAACAAGGCGTAGCAGTCGGCATTATCGCGGCTCAATCCATTGGCGAGCCAGGTACTCAACTGACGATGCGGACTTTTCACTTGGGTGGCGTGGCAGGCGGGGACATTACTCAAGGTTTGCCGCGAGTTGAAGAATTATTTGAAGCGCGCTTGCCAAAACGGGCCGCGGTTTTGTCAGAAGTCGCCGGCGTCGTGGAAATAGAAGAGGCTGAAGGCAAGGTGATTACCGGTCCGACCGGCAGGAAAATTTTTGAAGGCCGTCGCGGGCAGAAAATTATCAACGTGCATTTTGAAGGCATGGATGAGTTTAAATTTAAATTAAAAACGGCCGATGATATTCAAATAACCGATGGCCAAAAAGTTAGAAAAGACGATGTGTTGTTAGTGAGAGGCGAGTCAGGCGAGGAAGTGAAAGCGAAATACGATGGCACCGTGTTACTGGAAAAAAACAGTTTGACTCTAACGTTTGAAGGCCGCCACACCAAAGAATATATTATTCCATTGGGTTACAAACTTTGGGTCAGTAATGGTGATAAAATAGAAAAAGGCCAGCAACTAACCGAAGGGGCAGTTGATTTGCATGAATTATATGAACTGAAGGGCCGTAAAGCGGTGCAAGATTATATTTTGCGTGAAATCAAAGCGATCTATTCTTCACAGGGTCAGCGTTTGAACGATAAGCACGTGGAATTGATTGTTAAACAAATGTTCGGCCGCGTTTATGTTGAAGACGCCGGCGATACTGATTTACTGCCGGGTGAAGTCGTGGAAAAGGCGCAGTTGGCGACCGCCAATGAATACGCGAAAAAAGAAAATAAAAAAGAAGCGGTTGGTCGGGAGCTTTTTCTTGGAGTTTCAAAAGTGTCTCTTTCCACCCAAAGTTTCTTATCATCCGCGTCATTTCAAGAAACCGCGCGCGTGCTTATCAATGCCGCGGTTACCGGAAAGATTGATTATTTGGCTGGTCTCAAAGAGAATGTCATCATTGGTCGCCGCATTCCGGCGGGCACCGGGTTCTATAAGAATAGTTAAACCACAGACATTCGTTGAGACCCCAGCTCTGCCCCTTTCCTTGTAGGAGAGGGGTTTTTCGTGTGTCTATGGCTTTTTTATTAAAAATATTGTATATTATTATGGATAAACTTAGTCTTAATTTTTTGTGTTATGTTTCAAAAAACTTCGCGTCCGGCAATGCCGCAAGAAGAGTATCCAACACCTGGCGTTTCTCCAGATGAGGTGGAGACTGTGGTTGGCCCGTCGGTGCGGGTGGAAGGTGATTTCGCTTCCGAGGGTAATATTATAGTGAAAGGCATTGTGTCCGGTTCGGTAAAAACCAGCAAATTATTAACGGTTGAAAAGGGCGCTTCAATTTTCGCGAATGTTCGCGCGGGCAACGCGGCGATTTCCGGATCTATCCGAGGGAATGTGAAAGTGTCAGACAGATTGGATTTAGCTGAAACCGCGCAGGTGGCCGGAGATATTGATTGCCGTGTTTTGAGTGTCGCGCCAGGGGCGTTGATTCAAGGCAGGGTGACAATGAAAGGAATTGATATTATCGGCGATAAAAGAGACGATAAAAAAGTCGGAGGCTTTATGAGTAAAATTAAATCTAGATCAGAGGATGAAATAGAAGATTCAGTCGGCAGCGCTTTGTAAAAGAAAAAATCGGCCGTATGTATGTCTATCTTTATGATAATTTTCTCAAGCAGAAAAAGTACGCGTCTATCTTGAAAACGATTGAAACAAGGTTGACAGATTTTGGTATTGCCGGCAAGATTATCCGGTTGCAGAGTTTAAGCGACGCCAAAGAATTGGCGGAAGATGAGATTAAAAAGAGCGTGTCAGGCATTGTGATTGTCGGAAATGACAAAACTTTTGGACAGGTGCTATCGCGCGCCGCTACCTGCGAGACGTTATTCGGTTTTTTGCCCATCGGGCCGGATAATAAGATCGCGGAAATTTTAGGTATTCCGATCGGCGAGGATGCTTGCGCGACTTTGTCGCGGCGACGGAAACTGCGATTGGATTTGGGCTGGTTTAACGGCCGATATTTTGTTTCCCAGCTCCATGTTTTTCCTGGAGAAATCGCGGTGGAATACGACGAGAGATTTAAAGTGACAGCCAAAGGCAAAATGGAATTGGTGGTTTGCAATTTACAGCCATTTGAGTGGGAGGGCAATGGGAAAAAATATGTTGTCCGTCCGCAGGACGGGAAACTGGAAGCGTTTTTACGGCCGGTTGTCGGCCACAGCTGGTTTAAGGAAGTATATGAAGACCCGAGCATTTTTCCGTTTCAAGAAATGACCGTGAGCGCGAAAAAACCATTCGCGGTTGAAGCGGACGGTCGGCAGTCAAAAGAGACTAAGATAAAAATTAAATTATCTAAAAAAAGAGTGGAAATGATCGTGGGGAAAGAACGACGATTTTGAAGCATTGATTTAGACTGATTTAGACGGATAATGCCCAGGTGGCGAAACTGGTAGACGCACTACCTTGAGGTGGTAGCGCTCGCAAGGGCTTGGAGGTTCGAATCCTCTCCTGGGCACCAATACAGAACTCAACGATTTTTTGGCTTTTTCAAAATAAATGATTCGGAGAAAGCCCCACCTTCTGGCTTTGAAAAAGCCGTTAAGTTCTATTTTGGCGCCCTTTGTTTGAAAATGCGCGAACCTTTTTTGAGCGAAACTGACGCTCCGCCCCGCCGCCGCTCGCTAACGCTCGCCACCCCGCGAAAAATTTTCTTCCTATTTTTTATTTTGCGCGCGCCGAATTTCCCCCCTTCACCCCGTTCCCCGTCCGTAGCTTTAGCGAAGGATGGCCTTCCGCCGCGTCCTCGCTTCCGGTGACGAAAAATTGCAGAGAATTAAAATCCGATACGATACAATTATTAATTTGATTGCGAATTCAATCGGTTGGCAGAGCGTTAAACTTCTATTACTAACAATCGTTATTTAGACATCCAGCTTTTTATCTTATCCCAGAAAATCATGAGGAGACCGATAACCACAAGTAAAGACATGGAAATTGGCGCCATCGCTCTGTATGGTCCTTGATAACCAAGACTGCCGCCAACCATAATCAAACCGAAAATTACAACGAGAATGCCGAAAATTTTTCGTTTTTGCATAATTTTTTAAATCATATTAAATTAACTCATAACCATCGACCTTTAGCCGTAATTTTTTATTCAGCCGACAAAACCCATTTTTTCCAGACCGCTTCCGCCGGCTTATTTCTAATGTTTGAAATTAAAAATGTTTTCATAGCATTATTTCCGTTCAGAGAAACATTTCAGGAATTGTTCGCGTGTTTTAGATAAGAACATTTATTTCAGAATACCTACATCCCAGATATGAAGAGTCGGTACCGTAAAGGAAATTACATTTCCCGACCGTTGAAATTTCACGACTTTTTCGCCGTCAAATTCCGGTGAGACGATTTTCAATGTCTTACCATCGGTTGAAAATCCATCAGGAATATTAATCTGGACCTGAAAATCTTTCTTTTCTAAGAATTTATGGTTCTGGAAATCGTAATTCAAAATATGTACCACGAGGCGTTCTCCGGCTGTGTATGGAATGATCTGGATCATTTTAGG
>Ga0155682_105_pt1 | contig 19391 bp, 20 predicted proteins | sample RifCSPlowO2_01_FD_107339 | JGI IMG/M metagenome (GOLD analysis project Ga0155682, IMG submission 107339) | Candidatus Magasanikbacteria bacterium RIFCSPLOWO2_01_FULL_43_20b | reverse complement strand
TCTGTGATAAAGAGATGAATGAGATGTATTTGTCGGTTTTTATTATGAATCTGGCTGAAAGCATGATAAGTATTTTTGTGCCGATTTATTTATTCTCGCTGAACTATTCTGTTGTATCAATTTTATTATTCTTCCTAATCGGCTACATCGGCAATGTAATATTCGCGATTCCAATCGCCAAAATCGTGGCTAAAATCGGCGCCAAGCACGCGGTGCTTTTATCAGCGCCATTTTTAATCGCCTATTATTTCGGTCTGCGCGTTTTGCCTGAATTTTCTTGGCTATTTTTTATTCTGCCTTTTGGCATCACTGGCCGCGCGCTCTTGTATAATTTTGGCTTTGAACTGAATTTCCTTGACCACTTTGACAAAAAGAAAGTCGGCGGGCAACTTTCAACGTTGGCTATTTTGTCAATCATGTCCACGGTGCTTTCTCCACTTATCGCAGGATTAATAATCGCCTACTTCGGTTACGGCGTAATCTTTGTCATTGGCTCAATTATTTTGTTTATTTCAACACTGCCTTTGTTTGTTTCCAATGATTGCAAGCACGGTCTTGATTTTACATTAAAAGACATAACAAAAATTTTTACGACCCGAAAAAGCGCGAATATCCTTTTAAGTTTTTCAGGCTATGCCATTGAATCAAGTATCGGCAGAAATATCTGGCCCGTGTTTTTAATCATCACCTTTGGCGCCGTGCAAAAAGTCGGATACGCGGCCGCCATCGCCGCTTTTCTAACCGTAGCGGTTATCGCTGCCACCGGTAAATTATCTGACAAATATAACACAAAAAAGTTATTAAACTTTGGGACAATGTTTTATTTTTTCAGCTGGCTCGGCTGCCTGCTCGCTGACACCGCGTTCAAAACATTCATTGCCAATTCTTACCGAAGCGTCACCGAACGATTTTTGCTTTTGCCATGGCAATCATTGTTGTACAAAATCGTTAATCGGGAAAATTATTTCCGCCTGACTGTTCTGCAAGACATGACTTTCAACGCCAGCCGTGTGCTTATTCTGCCATTCATAATGTTAATTTTTATCATCAATTACTACCCCTACCAAATTTCTTTTATTATCGCCGCCCTATTTACCCTCCTTTATCCTCTCTTGAATAAAGCTGGGAATGATGATATAAACAACCTGCCTAATCCATAATTATTAATCGGCCTCGCAAGCCTAGTAAGCATTCGTCTATGTTCAACAAACTCAAACAATTCCGCGACCTCCGCAGCCAGGGAAAAAAACTTCAAAATACTTTGTCAGAAGAAAAAACCACGGTCTCATCCAACGGCGTGTCTTTGACTATGGATGGCAATCTGCGGATTATTGATCTGAATATCCAAACAGACTTATTAAATCCGGATAAAAAAGAAAAACTGCAAAACGCGGTCAAAGACGCGCATAGCGACGCGTTTAAAAAAATGCAAAGAGTAATGGCGATGAAAGTGCGGGAGATGGGCGGGTTGCCGCAGATGCCGGGATTGACATCATAAATAATGATACGGATAATTCGGATAATCCAGATTTACAGATACGATTTGTTATCCGTTAATCTGGATTATCTGTATATCCGGATTATTAAAAGCCCCAAATGTACTCTAAACCAATCAAACAACTCATTTTATCATTTGCAAATCTTCCGTCAGTTGGCGAACGGACGGCCGAACGCTTTGTTTTCTTTTTGTTAAAATCAGGAAAAAAAGAGGCGGGAGAATTAGTCTTGGCTTTAAAAAATTTAATGGCATCAATCAAAAGCTGTGAAACTTGCTGGACTTTTTCCGATAAATCGCCGTGCCATATCTGCGCTGATAAAAACCGCGACCATGCCACCATTTGCGTGGTGGCTGAACCTGCTGATGTGGAAGTAATGGAAAAAACCGGCGTTTTTAACGGCGTTTATCACATCTTGCGCGGGGAAATCCGAGTTGATGAAGAGCTGGACGCGCAAAATTTAAAAATCAAAGAATTGCTCACACGCGTTGGCGGACCGGTTGGAGAAATTATTCTTGCTCTTAATCCCAATTTGGAAGGCGAAACCACAATGATGTTTTTAACAAAAAAAATTAAAGAAATAAATCCTTCAATCAAAATCTCCCGCCTATCCCGCGGTTTGCCGATGGGCTCTGACCTGCAATACGCGGATGAGATAACGCTGGGTAGCGCGTTGAAGAATAGGACTTGACAAAAAAACAAAGATGAGCCGACGCGCATCTTGATGTGTTTTGTTAATTGTGTTATGTGTTATGTCAATCAATCTTCACCTTCGTAAAACTCTGTCTGTGTCCGTGGACTTTATGATAACGGACTTTTCTTTTGTATTTAACCACGCTGATTTTTTTCGCTCGGCCTTGCGCCATTACTGTTGCTTTAACAACAACGTCGGATAAGTATGGATTGCCGATTTTTACATCAGTGCCGTCCTCATTCGCGGTCAACAAAACCTTGTCAAAAACAAATTCTTTGCCGTCTTCAATATTTAATTTTTCCACTCTCAAAGTCTCGCCTGATTTTACGAGATATTGCTTCCCGCCGGTTTCTATTACTGAAAACATAGAAAAAAGGTTATCTGATTAGTGCGGACATTATAGATTAAATGGTAAAAAAAGTCAAGAAGCGTCTCCCAACCCCTCTCCTTGTAGGAGAGGGGGAGGGGTGAGGTCTCCACTAGTGTACAGGTAATCAACCGACATAAATAAAAAATTCGGTAGTTCTACATTCGCTGAGACTTCATCCTCTCCTTCTCTCGTTCGGCTGAACTCAGAGCCGAAGCCTACAAAGAGAATGGACGTATTATGACTCTATTATCTTCAACCTATCTCCAATCTCCACCCCATTCCTCTCCGCCCAACCTGCTGGCAATTCTAAAACCGCGTTCGCTTCTTTGCGCGGATAATATCTTTTCAAATCCGCGTCCGATACCTCCGGCTCAATCGGAACATTCGGCGCGATATCCACGACTTCGCCGTTGTTTAACCAAATAATATCTATTGAAAATTCCATATCGCGCATCACAATTCCGTGTTTGCCCATTTTACCAAACACCAAAAGCATTCCATGATTTTCCGTCAAACTTTTTTTATCGCCCAAACCTTTATATAAACGCTCCGGAGTTTTTGCCACCCAGACCGTTATTTTTTGCCCTCTTAACTCAACCTCCGCCTGCGGCAAACGTAATTGCCACAATTTCAACCCGGCATAGGATAGGATAAATAAAGCAATGAAGAGGAGATGAATTTTTTTGAATTTGCGTTCGGACATAGTCGATTTGTGTCCCCTCTCCTCATTAGGAGAGGGTTGGGTGAGGTCTCGTCGCAATTGGCGAGCGAGACCCCCTCCCGAACCTCCCCCTAGTGAAGGGGGAGGGATTAAAAAACTTAGCCAACTTATTTACTTACACACTTACAAACTTACTCACTTCTCTTCCACTCTCATCTCCAAATCCCCGCCAATCACCACCACATCCCTTCGTTTTAATTTATTCGCCAAAATAAGCTCGGCCAGTTTGTTTTCTATATGCTCCTGAATCGCGCGGCGCATGGGGCGGGCGCCGAATTCCGGATCAAATCCGACTTTCACCAATGCATCCAAAGCCGCGTCATCCACTTTTAAGCCAACTCCGCGTTTTTCCAAATCTTTGCCAACGCGCTTTAGCATCAAGCCGGCGATTTTCTTTATTTCATCGCGCTCCAAAGATTTAAATAATATAATGCCGTCAAAACGATTTAAAAATTCCGGACGATAATATTTTTTTAATTCGCCGCGAATTAACGCTTGCCTGATATTTTCCAACGGCTCGCCTTTGTTAATTTGCTCCTGCGCGTAAGAAGTGCCGGCGTTGGAAGTCGCAATAATAATCGTATTAGTGAAATCTATGACTTTGCCAACGCTGTCAGTCAAACGACCGTCATCAAAAACCTGTAAAAATAAATTTAAAACATCCGGCTCGGCTTTTTCCATTTCATCCAACAAAACCAATGAAAACGGATGCTGACGCACCGCTTCAGTCAAAAGGCCGGTGCCTTGCTGGGCCGGCTGGCCGATTAAGCGATAAATGCTCCCCTTTTCTTGATATTCACTCATATCCACCCGAACCATCCGCTGTTCGCCGCCGAAATAAACTTCGGCAATGGTCTTTGCCAGCTCGGTTTTACCAACACCGGTCGGTCCTAAAAATAAAAAGCTGGAGATTGGCTTAGTTTGCGTTCTAACTTCAGCCCGCGCGCGGCGCAAAGCGTTGGCAATCAAATTAACCGCCTCATCCTGACCCACGACGCGTTTGTGCATTTCTTCTTCCAGACGCAATAATTTAACTGACTCATCTTCGGAAATACTGGCAACCGGAATACCGGTTTTATCAGCGACAATCATTGCCACATCATTGGCGGTCACCAATTGATTTTCACCTTTTTTGTGCTGAACTACGCCGGCCGCTTCAGTCATTACCGAAATCGCGCTGCCGGGCAAAGTCTGGTCGCGCAAAAACTTTTTCGCCATATCAACCGACTGCGCCAGCGCGTCGTAAGAAAAAAATACATTATGTTTGTATTCCACACTGCCGACTTTTGATTCCAAAACTTGAATCGTTTGATTTTTATCCATCTCCTTCACATCCACCCGAGCCAGGGCCGAACCGATTTCAGAATTCAAAATATGGCGATTATAGCCGTCAATTGTGCTGGTGCTTAGAGTTAAAAACCGGCTTGAGCCCAAATATTCCGCCAAAGTTTCCGAAACATCCATGCCTTCCCCGCCTTCGCCGCTATTTATACTGACTAAGTCCTGGATATTTTTTATAAATAAAATAATGTTTTTCGCGCGAGCGATTTCGTTCATTATTCTGATCAATCTTTCCTGCGCGCCTGAAATTGTCGTTCCGGCCAGCAGAGAGGAAGTTGACAATTGGACCAGACGCTTGTCCCGCAGACGTTTCGGCACGTCTTCTTCCACCATTTTCTGCGCGATGCCTTCAATGATGCTCATTTTGCCAACTCCGCGCTCGCCCACTAACGCCACGCTTTGCCGTCCACCCTCAACTATGCGGAAAATTTCTTCAATCTCTTTATCTCGAGCCACGCAAGGAGACAGATAACCGAATTTAGCGGCCAAAGTCAAATCCTGGCTATAACTGTTCAAATAAGGCGTAGCTATCGCGGTCATTGCCCGATCCATGCCGTATTTACTGCGCCGCGCCGCGGCCCGGCTGAATTTCTTATACTGCCAGCGCAATCGTTCCCTGATTCTCAACCACTCCACTACATTGTTTAATTTATCTTTATCAATTTTTAAATCATACAACAATTCTTGAATAGGTTCTGACTGACGCACCGCCGCGACTAACAGTTCGGTAACGTGGACAAACTCCTGTCGATCGCTGAACGCTTTTTCATAAGCTTGAAATAAAATCTGTTGGACATCGTTGGAAATAATCGGGATTCTCTTTTCAGTGCTTTTTGTAAATAATTTATTTAAAAACGCTTGTAAAGTCTGCACCGAAACTCCCAACCTAATAAACAAACCGGCAATTTTTGACGAAGCAAGCAAAGCGGAAAAAACGTGAAACACGCCCACTTCGTTGTGCTCATATTTTAATGCCAAACGATACGCTTCTTCCAAAATGGCTTTGGCTTCCTCGGTAAATGAAGTGGAGATATCAACCCGCTTGCGCCGCGGCAGTTTCAATACTTGAGTCCAAACCTGCAGAACATCGCCTTTTTCCAATTCAACTTGCTCTTTTTTGTCATGATAATCATGCCATTCCACCGGCTCCGGCTTTCGGTTGGAAATAATCAGACGATAAATTAAAAAACTGAAAGAAATAATCGCCAACCAAAATAAAACCGGCAAATTACTGATATAAGTAATCCAAAAACCGCGCGTGAAAACCGTTGCGATCAAATTATCGCGATAAACCAGCCAGCCGAACAAAGCTAAAAATCCGATGCCAAAAATCACCGCGCCCAAAACTTCAAAACGATCCAGCCAACGCCGCGCTTTTCTAACATTGATATGATACTTGGTCAACGGTTCGCCCCAATACAAAAACCTAGCACGCGCGAATCGACCCATACTCATACCTTTGCATTCATGGCATTTTCTCACCCCTTCATAACCACTGCCCCAGCAGGTATTGCAGGGAAGGAGGTTAAGCGGAATTTGTTTCTCAAACAACATAACTAAACTGTCATCATATAAATCACAAAAATTGGGAACACCAGCCAAAGCGCGAAAATCACGGCAACAACCACCAGCCAGACTGCCATCGCAATCGCGCGAACGATAACATTCATAATCCGCATAAACACACTCATCAATCTGCCCTGCCAATCAGTCTGGCCAAACATCGGCACAAAAATATTTCTCAACCACAAACCGGGCGCTAAAGTCAAATTCGCGTCTTGAATCAAATGATAACAAAAAATCAGCGCTTTTTTCGCGCCGCCGGTGTACCACCACAACGGAAAATAAATCAGGTCAAGAAGAAGCTCCAACAACATTCGTTGAAAGACTAATATCCACATAGAACGAGTCAAAAGTCTATAAAGTCAAAAGTCTATAAAGTACTTTACGGACTTTATGACTTTCGAACTTAATTATATTATACCACAAAATAAAAAACTCCCATAGCGGGAGCGGATTAAATATTAAATATTGGATATTAAATATTAAATATTAAATATTGGATATTGGATATTAACGGCGAGCGACGGACGAGCCAGTCAAAGTAACATATTTGACATTATCAGTAGCGACCAAATTCAAATTTGACAACCTGCTTTGGATACTCCGCATTGACCGATGGGTGGCAATTTCAAATTCTAGTTTCTGATTTTGCTGCTTCAGCGCTTGAATCCGCCTCTCAATGTCATTCATTGTATAACCTTTGGTAGAAATAGCGTTAGTCTGCGCCACATACATTACGCCAAAGACAACAACGAACGCGCCAAATATGAAACGGCAAGAAGCGCTTAAAAACCATTTTTTCATTAATTCTCTTTTTTGTCTCAATGTTGGCTGTTGACAAAGGTATTCGGCGACCATAGTTTGAAAGTTTATAACGTTAAATATATAAGAGACTTAGATGCTATTTATAGTTTATCACTTGCGAATCGGCATTCTTCTGTCATTGCGAGCCTTCGCAGGCGAAGCAATCCACGTCGTTGTTATACTCTCACGCCATTGCTGGATTGCTTCGTCGCGCGAGCTCCTCGCAATGACAGACATACCCTCAATCACCTATCACCTATCACCTTTTCTCCACCACCCTCAACTTCGCTGACCTCGCCCGTGAATTAGCTTTATACTCTTCGGATGAACAGACAATCGGCTTTTTGCTGATAATTTTAATTGTTTTACCCTCTTGATCCTTAAAAAAATGCTTCACTATTCTATCTTCTAACGAGTGAAATGTGATAACTGACAGTCTCCCGCCGGACGCTAATATTTCAATCGCTTGCGGCAAAACTTTTTCCAACACACCCAACTCATCATTCACTGCCATCCGCAAGGCCTGAAACACTTTCGTCGCCGGATGCAACCCGCCTACCCATGGAATTTCTTTTTTGCTTTTCAATTTGTTTCTATAAACAGTCAAAATTATTTCCACCAAATCACCCACCCTTTCAATTCTTTTCTCTTTTCTATTTTCAACCATCGCTTTCGCAATCTCTTTGCTTAATTTTTCTTCTCCATACTCACGAAATATTTTCTCAAGCTCTTCCACACTCAATTCATTCACCAAATCACTCGCTGTTGGATTTTGAAAATTGAAAATTGAAAATTGAAAATTACCGTATCTCATATCCAACCCCTCATCTTCTTTCAAAAAACTGAATCCCCTCCCCCGCTCTTCAAACTGCGGACTTGACCAACCGAGATCTAACAAAATTCCATTTACCGGATTAAAATTATTTTCATCAACAATCTTTTTTAAATTTGTAAAATTATCTCTGACAAAAATCACTTGCTTGTTGAAACTATATAGATATTGTTTAGCTCGTAAAATTGCTTCCGCGTCAGCGTCAATTCCCAGCAACTTTCCATCCGAACCAATTTTTTCTAAAATCTTTTCCGCGTGGCCCGCGTCGCCAAGAGTGCAATCAACAACGCTCATTCCCGGCTTAAGCTGTAGAAAATCAACTGTTTCGTTCAGTAAGACTGGAACATGGCGCATAAATTCAATTTCTAATTTTTAATTTTCAATTTTTAAACAATTTCCAATTATTTAATTCCTAATTTTTAATTGAAAATTGAGACATTAAAACTTGTTTGAAAATTAAAAATTAGAAATTGAAAATTACACACCCAACTCACTCATCTGTTCCGCAATTTTTGTACTCTCGGCTTCTGTTTTTGCTTTGTATTCATTCCATTTCGCGCTATCCCAAATTTCCAATCGGCTGTATAAACCCGCCACGATCACTTCTTTGCTTAACCCGGCGAATTGACGCAAATATTCCGGCAAAACAATCCTGCCCTGGCCGTCAATTTCCACTTCCATCGCGCCGGCAAGCATTGAGCGAGAAAAAGCTCGGCTATTGGCTTGCGCGAAAGGCAAACTGGCTAATTTTTCAGCTAATTTGTCCCATTCCTTTTTTGTGTATAAAAATAAACAAGAATCCAAACCCTTGGTAACCACAGCGCCTTTATGCAAATCCGACCGAAATTTTTTCGGTATGGCAATACGGCCCTTGTCATCTAAATTGTGCGAATATTCTCCGATAAACATAGGAACACGAATCTTTGCACGAATCTACACTAATTTAATTAGTTTGCCAACGAATCGTTAGTTAATACGCAGACAAGCATGGCGCGAATTAATTGACGATTCGCCGATAAAATAAACCATCGGGAGTAAAAAGAAATTAGTGTAGATTCGTGCAAAAATTAGTGTTCCCCACCTTTCCCCACTTAACTCCATTATATACCACTTTAAAACACTACGCAACACTTTTGAACCATAAGTTATCCACACCCCGCCCTTCCCTAAAATAAAAAAACAATCCCTATTTGGGATTGTTTTAAATATCTCCTATCTCTTATCTCCCATTAATTCATACTTCGACCTCTTCCCCATACTCAGGCAACAACGCCTCAATGCCGAAATTATCTTTCAACCGATGCGCCAACTCGGTCGCGGCGTGGGGCTCGCCGTGAACGCAGAAAACTTTTTTCGGTCTGCCTTCTCCGGCCCACCTTAATAATTTTTTCTGATCGCCATGCGCTGACAAAGCGCCGATGGCTTCAATTTTGCATTTTACATAAACTGTCTCGCCAAATATTTTTACTTTACTCGCGCCCTCATAAAGCCGGCGGCCGAGTGTGCCTTCCGCTTGATAACCGACAATTAACAGTGTTGACGCCGGGTCGGATAAATAACGAAAAGCGTGATGCACAATCCGACCCCCATTCATCATTCCGGAACCGGCGATAATCAATTTTGCTCCGCGAATTTTATTTATTTTTTTTGATTCTTCTCTTGTGCGGGTCGCGACTAAATTTGGAAATTGCAAAAAATCATCGCCAACCAGATGCAGACGCGTTGCTTCTTCATCATAATACTCCGGAAACTTTCCATAGACTTTCGTCGCGTCAATCGCCAATGGACTGTCTAAATAAATCGGAATGTTAGGCAAACTTTTATCATGCTCGCTTAACAAATTTAATTCATATAAAAGTTCTTGCGTGCGCTCCAAAGAAAAAGCCGGTATCATAATTGTCCCGCCTCGCTCCGCGCCGTGTTTAACAGCCTGTAAAATAACATTTCGCCGAGTGTCAATATCTTCATGAATCCGGTCGCCGTAAGTTGATTCGCACAAAAGCAAATCCGCGTCCGCGCTCAATTTTTCCGTGTCCCGCAAAATCGGCACATTCTCATTGCCAATATCTCCGGAAAAAACTATCAGCTTGTTATCCGCCTCAACTTCAATAAACGCTGAACCAAAAATATGCCCCGCGTCTTTCCACACAGCTGACACGCCAAACGCGACTTCAGTTGTCTCTCCGTATTTCACGCCTTGACACAATGCCACAGCGTTAGCAATGTCGCTGGAATCAAACAAGATCGGCGTGCCGTACTTCTCGTTATTTTCCACCATGATGCCATACGCGTCGTCCCAAATCAGCCGCGCGAAATCAGCCGTAGCTTCGGTCAAATAAATTTTACCGGCGAATCCCTCTTTAACTAACTTTGGAATCCGCCCGACATGATCCAAATGCGCGTGCGTAACCAGCAAAGCGTTAATTTCTTTTGGAGTAAACGGAAACGCGTCATGATTTTTCCCCTCGTTAAAATTAGATCCCTGAAACATGCCGCAATCCACCAAGATTTTAGCTTTTTTTGTTTGCAGAAAATAACAAGATCCTGTCACCTCCCGCGCCGCCCCGCAAAATTTTAATTTCATAGACGTTTAATTTAGTGTGGATTCATAGCTTGACTCTGATTACACATTTCTGATAAGATTATAGCATAAATAAGACAAAAAAATAAGTAGTTGGTATATAGGTTGTTCAGCAACATCGCTCGCCTTTTAAATACTAAAATTATTATGTCAAAAAAAATTTTAATCGCCCTTGTTATAATTATGTTGCTAATCCTCGGCTGGGCACCATGGCTTAGTAACGACGATGTTAGGGTAATCGTCAGAACATACTCTAACTTTCAAGAGCAACATAGTGCTGAAAGAGAACAAGAAAACCCAGAAATCGTCGTTACTCGACTACCATTTTGCAGATTGGCAGCCACCTACGAAGGCGCATGGTCTGTTTGTTTTTGGCAGACACCGAAAAAGTAACGGCGAGCAATACATCCGATAACTAATTATATCCCCGTCAACTCCAATCTGTGGATAACCAAAGAGGCCGTCAGGCCTCTTTTCAGTTGTCGGCGGTGTAATCAACAAACGGTTTGCTGTTGATCCAGATGGATAGATATGCCGGATTGGTGAACCAGTGAATCCAAGCCGACAAACGCTGTCAACTCCGATTTCTTGGTAAACCGAGATGTCGACTTGTCCAAAAGTGGGTGGCCTGATACAGAAATTTGACTTATTTTTTTAAACTATATATAATGCCCTTAATTATACATAAATATATGCGTAAAATAGACCTAAAATCTGTAGTTTGGAAAGAGGGTAAACATTACATTTCTCAATGCTTGGAAGTGGATGTTTCTAGTTATGGCAAAACCAAAAAAGAAGCATTAACTATGTTACAAGATGCTTTATCATTGTATTTTGAGGATGTGCCCCTTCCTAAAAAAGCTGAAGTAACCAGACCAGCTATTGCTTCGGTCACTCTTCAATATGCCTAAACCCTATCCACTACGGCTGGTCTTGCGCCAAGCCAATTTGACGGAAGATGATTTTGAGAAAAAATAAATCAAACTTTGTATAAGCGCGCCCCGTTATATGAAATTGTTCTAATTTTTTTTTCCACAGCGGTTGCACTTGTAAATTGAATGTGGGTGTTATATAATTTAAACATTAATTAAATAACAAATATTATGACACCACTAGAAGAAAAACGTGAACCCAACAAGGAAATTCTTGCGATTAAAGATCAAGTTACGAGTGGATTAGAACAAGATAAAATCCCATCGCGTGAAGCACTTTCGCGCCTTAAAAATTTCATGACTGGATATTCCGAAGATCACAAACCGACAGAAGAAGAACTGAAGAAATTCTTAGAGGAACTATCAGATTTAAAATCGGATGAAGGAAGCGAAATTTCTGGTAACAACATATAACAGCCAATATGCGGTTCCATAAAACTGCCCGCGAGAGCAGTTTTATTTCACCCAAATTTCGGTCTTTTCCTTTGGGTGGTAAAGTGGTAAAATACGCCTACCATGAAAGCATACCAAGCCAAAGCCAGACCATTCCCAGGGACAAACTATAAGGAAATTTATCAAAAGGCTTTCGGCTTTTATAATACCCTGCGCGAGAGAACAAAAAGACGACCCTACATTAGGTCGGCTTATTTTGAAAAAGACAAGATTTTTCTCCAGCTTTTTTGGAATCATCTGCACGAAAAAAATTTCCGTGACCGAGTGCGTCGGTTAAAATATTTTGCCTGTGCCATCGAGCTTATTGAAAATAGCCGGCACGACCCAAGAACTATTCAAACCATTGAAAAACCTTCTGAGCTCCTACATAAATTTACTGGAATAACAAAAGACGGACAAATTTTTTTCGTGCAGATAAAGGAAGAGAAAAAAACTGGAGAAAAATGGCTTACTTCTATTTTCCCGGAAGATTAGCTAAAAACAAAAAAGGACCTTCCGCCAAGTTGTGCCTTAATGCATATAGCACGGCCGAAAGCCTTTTTCTAATATAATTATACCAGGTATACTGAATATGTCAAGTGGGCTGTGGATAGATAAAGAAAAGGACAAAACATCGCATATCAGCAACGTTGTACGAAATTGTCTTGCCTTAAATAATTTTATAAACTAACTATTATGAAAACTAAAGATAACGCAAATTTCCATATTGTCCTTGTGAAAGCTTGGGTGAAAAAAGATGGAAAATTTCTCATGGCTCAACGAGGCTCGACCGAGTTACATAAACCGGGTGCTTGGTCGTTGCCAGGTGGCAAAGTAGACAACGAGGTAGTGAGGGATATCTTGCAATCAACTTTGAAGAAAGAAGTGGTCGAGGAGGTGGGGATCAAGATCACTGACAATATTGAGCTAGTCTATAACAATTCATTTATTCGGTCTGATGGTGCGCATGTGGTAAATCTGACATTTCTCTGCCACTGGAAATCTGGTAGCGCCCAAGCACTTGAAGATACCGCCAATGTCCAATGGTTTACAGTGGAGGAATTGAGAAATTTTCCTGACGCAGAGGACTTTTTGCAGATTGAGATAAACGAACTAGTTGAATACTTAAAGGGGAGCGGCAAGACAACTATCGCCTAACTAATTATCTCCCCGTCAACTCCAATCTGTGGATAACCAGAGAGGTCGTCAGGCCTCTTTTCGGTTGTCGGCGGTGTAATCAACAAATGAAAAAAAATCTTTGGAAAAGGTTGTGGTGGAGGCCTGATACACCCACCCAAACGGCGCTTTTGATTGCGTGATGGAGCAAAATTTGCTATAATACATTAACTTATGCGCCGCAACATTGACAACATTGAAATCAAAGACCCGCCGATTAGAGAATTGGGCAAAAAAAGATCCTGTCTTAAAAGAAGTTGCTCAACCGGCTGCGGCGGCATCGTTATTTTTATTATCGCTTCGCTGATTATTTTAAAATTGAGCGCTTCACCTCGACAAAAAGAGCTGCAAACCGTCCCGCCAAATTTTCCCGCCGCGGTGCCTATTTATGATATCGGCAACTCTGATCGCATCGCTTTAATCTATGGAAAAGAAAAAGGCCGGTGGCTGGAAATCGCGGCTTACGCGCCGAAATTGGTTGTCGCCCCAATCGTAATTATTATCAATGATAAATTATTCCCTTCATCTACCACCACTGATGAAAACCGCTTCAGCCGATTCACGCGCTTGCTCAAAGAACCGGTAATCGATCATCGTGATACGATTCAGATTGATTGGACAGAATTAACCGCCGAACCTCGTTTTGTATATGATTATTATAAAAAAGAACTTGAAAAATCCGAATTTTTAATCAAACCCTCGCAGAACAGCGACCGGGTGAAACAATTTTCATTTCAAAAAGACTCAATTGAGGGGGCGATATTTATAGAAGATAATCCGGAAAACAAAGGCACTGATTATCTTTCTTTGACAGTTAATTTTTAACAACACAGCCATCCAGACAGTGTAAACAAACAAAATGGGTATCAAAAATTTTTCCAATCAATCGCAAACAATCGTCGGCGCGGCCGTGGTTCTCGGCCTCATGTCACTCGTGAGCCGTCTGATCGGCATCTTGCGCGACCGAGTTTTCGCCAACCAATTCGGCGCTGGCGATATTTTGGACGCTTATTACGCCGCTTTCCGCATTCCGGATTTTATTTATAATTTGATTATCGTCGGCGCGCTGTCCGCCGGATTTATTCCGGTTTTTTTGCATTTAATAAATAAAGACAGGCGAAAAGCTTGGCGCGTTACCAACAGTGTGATTAATATTTTGGGAATTTTATTATTAATAATCTGCGGCCTATTTTTTATTTTCACTCCGCAATTAACGCGCTGGCTGGCGCCCGGATTTGACGCGGAGAAAATCAAATTAACAATCTCGCTTACCCGCATTATGTTTTTAAGTCCGATATTGCTTGGTCTAAGCGGAATTGCCAGCAGTGTTCTGCAATCATTCAAAAATTTTTTCATTTACTCGCTTACGCCGATAATGTATAACATCGGCATTATCATCGGCGCGATGTTTTTTGTTCCGATTTGGGGAATAAACGGCTTGGCCTATGGCGTAATCTTAGGCGCGTTTTTACACTTGATTTTGCAATTGCCGACTCTTTGGCAACACGGCTTCCGCTACCAGCCGCTGATTTTGTGGCGCGATAAACACGTGCGGGAAATTGGCAAACTAATGATCCCTCGCACTTTAGGCATCGCGATTAATCAATTAAATTTTCTGGCAATCACGATTATCGGTTCAACTTTAATTTCCGGCAGTATCGCGATTTTTAATTTGGCTAATAATTTGCAATATTTTCCCATTGGAATTATCGGCGTGTCATTTGCCATTGCCGCTTTCCCGACTTTGTCGCAAGCCGTGGCGGAAAACCGCAGACATGATGTCATTACCGAATTATCCGCGACAATACGGCAGATACTTTTCTTTATCATACCAATCACGATTATTTTCCTGCTCTTGCGCGCGCAGATTGTCCGGGTGGTGCTTGGTTCCGGTCAATTCAATTGGAATGACACGATTCTCACTGCCAACACTCTCGCCTTTTTTTCTTTCTCGCTTTTCGCGCAATGTCTGATTCCTCTGCTCGCTCGCGCTTTTTACGCTTTGCACGATACTTGGACGCCTTTTTTAATTGGTCTCGCTACCACAGTTGCCAACATTACCACCGCGATTTATTTCAAATCCTCGCTCGGAGTCAGCGGTCTGGCGCTTGCTTTTTCTATTTCAACGATCATTCAGTTAGTATTAATCTGGCTATTCCTGCGCAAAAAACTTGGCACGCTTAAAGAAAACGAAATTATTACTTCTTTATATAAAATTTCCGTTGCCGCGCTGATTATGGCTATCGTAGTGCAATTGTTCAAAGCCCCGCTGTCAGGAATCGTAAATATGGAAAAATTCTGGGGCATCTTTACCCAAGGCGCGATTGCCGGCACAGTCGGCCTGCTCGTTTACTGCGGTATTTTATTTTTGCTTAAATCTCAAGAAATATTACAATTCAACGCGAGTCTAAAAAAACGATGGCTGAGATTGTGGAGTGTGGAGGGAGAGGTGAATAAAGAGTAGCGATTGTAGATGAAAGATATCGGAGATAAATGGAGATAAAAAATGTGAGATAAGAGATAATTGGAGATAGATAGAGATAATTTCTTGACAGGGCTATGTAAAAAAGTTATAATGGAAACAGTAAAAAATATCCTATGAATAATGAAGAAAAAATTTTACAAAAACTAGACCAGCATGATGGGCAGTTCAAACGTGTCATGGACAAACTAGACCAGCATGATGGGCAGTTCAAACGTGTCATGGACAAACTAGACCAGCATGATGGGCAATTTAAACAAGTTGATAAACAATTTGACCGTGTCATAACAAAGTTGATAGAGCATGATGGAGAATTAAAAAATATTAAAGAAACCATGTCAACCAAAGAAATGATGGACGAACTCATGCGCGGTCAAGACAAAATGATCCAAATTTTAATTCGTGTTGACCAAGAACGCGTATTCACTAACGAAAAAATACGCCAGCTGGAAACGGATGTAAAACGAATAAAATTACAGTTGCAGATTGCCTAAACAAAATTACCAAACAAAAAACCGTCTCGGGTTTAACGAAGGACGGTTTTTTATTACCCACTATTTATGACCACATAAACACTGGGGATTTGGTCAGCGTGTGCGGGCACGCTGACCTGAATTGTGTCTGAAAGCGGCTCTTGTCCCTCGCGGAACTTGAACCAGCTTGGTTGGTGGGCTATGGTGCGTAGTCGCAAAAGCCATCTTGGTCTGTGTCACGACATGAAGCACACTTCTGGTCTATACATCCATAGCTATCAACTCCGTTGGACCAGAATGTATCGTCCCCTGGGAATGGCTTGAAACCAGTAGGAGGCGAGTCGCAGTCCTCGTTCGTGAAGCACATCATCTCGTCCACCTCGCCGTCGCAGTCGTTGTCCTTGCCATCGTTGAGCTCAGAAGCCCCCGGGTGCACGGTCGAGTCCCTACCGTCGCAGTCGCCAGCCTTGAAGGATGCCGTGAGAATGGACACGCACTTCTCGTGCGACCAACCCGTGGGAGCGTTACGACAGGCTTCCTCCACACTACCGACGATGAACCAATCACCATCTTCGTCGGGGATGATGTTGAAGACCGCCGTGGTGGTAGGCTTGGACTTCTTGACGTCGTCCGGCTTGGGTGGTGAATCAAAGAACACCCACCATACCACTACGGAACAGAGCAGCAAAGCACAAACAAACCGTAAATTATCCCACCGATAAATCATCTTCTTACCCCTTTCGTTTATTTTTGTCCACGACACGGAACACCTTGAACTTTAATCACCAAATCTACAGTTCCCGCAAACTGTTGATCTGGCGCTTTTCTGCCTGTCACCTGTCGGTGGCAAAACATAAATAGAGCCAGATTAACACATTTTTCTTATCAGACACGGTAATGGTATTGTAAAGAACAACATAGTATAGCACAAAAACCGCCTCTTGTCAAGGCCTGTTCAAGGTGATAAAATAGTCCAGCCAAACATCAGACATACTCCGAATCATACAACTCAATACTTACACACTTAAAAACCTACACACTTATATACTTCACCACCATGAACATACGAAACTTCTGCATTATCGCGCATATTGACCATGGCAAATCCACCCTCGCGGACCGGTTTTTGGAGTTGACCGGCACTGTGGAAAAACGCAATATGAAAGCGCAAATGTTGGATAGTATGGAGTTGGAGCAGGAGCGGGGAATCACAATCAAACTTACTCCTGTCCGCATGGCATACAAAAATTATATTCTAAATTTAATAGACACCCCTGGCCATGTTGACTTTAACTATGAAGTGTCTCGTTCTCTTGCCGCGGTTGAAGGCGCGATTTTACTCGTTGACGCGACACAGGGGGTGCAAGCGCAAACCATTGGCAATCTTTATTTGGCTCTTGAACAAAATTTAACTATCATTCCGGTTCTGAATAAAATTGACCTGCCAATCGCGGAAATAGAAAAAACCAAAACAGAAATTATCCACTTATTAGGCTGTAAAGAAGAAGAAATTTTAATGTGTTCGGCAAAAACCGGACAAGGAGTGGAAGAGGTTCTGCGAGCGGTGATTGAACGCGTCCCGCCGCCAACCACACCCCAAAACCAAGATTTATTATCAGCTCTCATCTTTGATTCCACTTATGATGACTATCGCGGCGTTGTGGCCGCAGTAAGAGTTGTTTCCGGAGAAATAAAAAAGGGGCAAAAAATAAAATTCATGCGCACCGGCGCGGTTGCCGAAGCATTGGAAGTTGGTCATTACGCGCCGGAATTCAAGGCTGATCCAATAATCGCCAGCGGACAAATCGGTTATGTTGTTACCGGCTTGAAAGAACTAAAAGATGTCCGCGTTGGCGACACGATTACTTTGGCCAACTCCCCCGCCAGTGAACCATTGCCCGGCTATAAAGAAATCAAACCAATGGTGTTCGCTGGAATTTTTCCGCAAGAAGGCGATGACTACAATTCGCTTCGCGATGCCGTGGACAGATTAAAACTAAGTGACGCTTCCTTATTCTACGAACCGGAACATTCTCAAGCTATGGGCTTTGGTTTTCGCTGCGGTTTTCTCGGCATGTTGCATTTGGATATTTTTCAAGAACGATTAAAACGCGAATTTGGCCTGCGTGTAGTCGTAACCGTGCCGAGCGTGGCTTACAAAGTTTTGAAAACTGATGGAAAAGAAATCATCGCCAAAAGTCCGCAAGATCTGCCGGAACCGAATTACATCAACCAAATTGAAGAACCGTGGATGAATGTGGATGTGATAACTCCGCAAGATTATATCGGTAATGTGATGGGTCTGATTGCCGAACGCAAAGGACGATACTTAAATACTGAATATTTAAGCGCCGGAGCGGGTCAGCGCGCCATGCTCCATTATGAATTGCCGTTAGCCTCGCTTATCACTGATTTTTATGATAAACTGAAAACAGTAACCAGCGGTTACGCGTCTTTAAACTATGAATTCAAGCGATACGAAAAAACCGATGTTGTTAAACTTGATATCATTGTCGCTGATGAAAAGGTGGAATCACTCTCAACTCTGGTTTGGCGCGATTCCGCTTTTAAAGTCGGCAAGCAAATTGTCAATTCATTAAAAGACACTTTGCCCAAACAGCAATTTGTGGTGAAGATTCAAGCCGCCATCGGCGGAAAAATTGTCGCGGCCGAACGGTTGTCCGCCCTGCGCAAAGATGTTACCGCCAAACTTTACGGCGGAGACGTAACGCGTAAAAACAAATTGTTGGAAAAACAAAAAAAAGGCAAGAAAAAAATGTTGGCGATGGGAAAAGGGAAGGTGGAAATTCCAACCGAAGCGTATTTGGCGGTGTTAAAACGATAAATATAATGCCAATATACAAATGAATACTAATGCAACAAATTATACTATTGGTAGTAGGTAATTAGTTGTTAGAAAGCCCAGCATTGTTTACAGTTTCACAACTGTTAAACGACTAATCTGTCATTGCGAGGAGCTCGCGCGATCCCTCGCATTCACTCGGGACAGGCTCCGCAATCCAGCAATCACATTAGAACGCGATAACGGTGTGGATTGCTTCGCCTGCGAAGGCTCGCAATGACTTACAAAAGTGTATACAGCGCTATTAAATCTTACAAATTAGTATATAAGCATTTTACTAAAAAATATGTACGGTTCCAAAAAATTCAAAACTCTGTGGACAATCATTACGATTTTAGGCGTGCTGGCAATGATTTTTTTTAGCATTCTGCCAGCATTTCAATAAATAAAACTATGGATTGGAAAAAATTTTCATCACTAAAACACCATTCTCTTCTTCCTCACCATCACTACCAAATGGCAGTGATTCTTTTATTTGTTTTCTGCTTTTTTCTCTTCGTCCCCTACTATTTCGTGATGGAGGAGTTCAAATTGGATCTGCAGGAATGGCAGTGGTATTTTTTTCTGCCGCTGATGCTATTTTATAGTATTTATTGTTTAAAAGAGCGCGGTAAAATTCTGCCGGAGGAAC
>Ga0155682_118_pt3 | contig 22473 bp, 19 predicted proteins | sample RifCSPlowO2_01_FD_107339 | JGI IMG/M metagenome (GOLD analysis project Ga0155682, IMG submission 107339) | Candidatus Magasanikbacteria bacterium RIFCSPLOWO2_01_FULL_43_20b | reverse complement strand
CGAGGAAGCGGCGTTGAGTTTTTATGTCCGAGCCGTCTGCCGCCGCGCGGAAAGGCAGATGATTGGATTATCAAAAAAATATCCGGTAGACCCGGTGATAAAACAATATCTTAACCGTTTGAGCGATTTATTGTTTGTTTTGGGGAGGTGGTTTAACAAAAAAACTAATCCTTAATCTCCGGAAACGTGTATCTCATCACGGCGCGGTAAATAGTGCCGCGCGAGACCATGCCGACGATTTTTCCATTCTCCACCACCGGCACGCGGTGAATGCCGGAGGCGATCATCAGGCCGCCAATTTTTAAAACATGGGTGTTTGGCGTGGTGGTAACAACACGGCGGGTCATAATCTCGCCGATTGTTTTTTCTTTAGCTTCACCAGCGGTTTCTTCCAGCTCTTTTTCATTTAGAAACGGCGTTGGATTTTGATAAAAACTTTGGTAGCTGGGGTAAAGAGCGCGGAACAAATCTTTTTCCGAAAGAACACCAACCAGATTGCCGGCCTCGTCCAAAACCGGCGCGCCGCTGATTTTGTTTTGCAAGAACAACGCCGCCGCTTCCAGAAAATTCATGTTTGTTTTGAGGCAGACGACATCGGTGTACATTACGTCTTTGACTAACATAGGATTGGATATTAAATATTAGGTATTTTGATATTAAGATTGTGCTTGTATTATAACATTACTTTGATTGCTGGCAAGAGGTTGGCCTGCCTTCGCGAAAGCTACGGCGTGGCGAAGGGAGTTGATTTTTTTTGGAGCGGTGATATAATTGTTTCACGAAAACACGCCCGAGTGGTGAAATGGTATACACGCGACACTTAAAATGTCGTGGCCGTAAGGCCGTGTGGGTTCGAGTCCCACCTTGGGCACCAAATTTTTAATTAAGGAGGTATGACAATTAAAATGTCTGTCAAATTGTTTCTCACTATTTTTTTGGTGGGATTTTTTTTATTTTTAACACCGGTCAAAGCTGACGGCGGTATAATTATCAACGAAATTTGTCCAACCGGTTGCGCGTCCAGCGGTTATCAGTGGGTTGAAATATATAATAACAGCAGCACGACGATTGATTTGTTCGGCTGGAAGTTTTGGGAGGGTGAAACGAATCATGGTTTGGAATTGTCTACTTCATCAACTCAACAAGATTATTTAATTGACGCTGGCGAGTACGCGATAATAACGCAGGATGATTTAAAATTTTTTTCTGAACGCGTTGGCGTTAGCGTTGCTGTTTTTGACAGTTCGTGGGGTACGCTAAATAAGGGTGGCGAAATAATCGGATTAAAAGGCGCTGATGGAAATTTGGTAGAGGAGTTTGTTTATTCGGCGGTTGCAAGTAATTCATTAGAACGCAAAGATTCGGCTGTTTCCGCGAGTGATGTTGATAATTGGTGCGAGCATGAAAGCGGTAATACGATTGGCGCGGCGAATGTTTGTCCCGCTCTAATTTCAGAAATATCGTTTCCAACTTCTGACACCGGCAGTTTGACGCCAACAACGACCCCGCAGCTAAAAATTAATGAATTTATTCCAAATCCAAACTCTGGAGAGGAATGGATTGAAATTTATAATTCCGGCGCGTCAACCGCTGATTTAATCGGTTGGAAATTGTTTGACGCGGTTGGAGCAATTGCCGCTCCGACAGGCACGATTGAGGCCGGTGGTTTTTTTGTGGTTGAATTGTTTTCCAGCAAACTGAATAATACAGGGGGCGATTCAGTGATTCTTAAAGATACAACAGACACAACAATAGATAGTGTGTCTTATGGTGAAGCGGCAAAAGGCAATTCTATCGCCAGAAGTGTTGACGGCGCTGGCAGTTTCGCGGAAACAACCACATTGACAAAAAATGCCGCCAATCAAATCACCGCGCCGGTTCAGTCGGCGGATTCGGCAAGCTCACCGCAGGCAAGTTCAGGACAGGGCGGTGGAGGTTATTCCGCGCCAGCGTCATTCCATGTTGGTACAATTGTAATTAACGAAATAGTTTCCGACCAGGCTGATGAGGCTAATGAATTTGTTGAGCTGTATAATCACACCAACGCGGTTGTTGATCTGGATGGCTGGTGGTTGGAAGACGGCGGAGAAACGCGGACAAAAATAGAGGGTGTGATGTTGCCGCGCGCGTTTTTTGTCGTTGACAATCCGAACGGCAATTTGAATAATAGCGGAGATTTAATCGCGTTGTTTGATCCGAGCGGAAAAACAATTGACCAGCTCACCTACGGCAACTGGAACGACGGTAATTTGAGCGATAACGCGCCCGCGGCCGGGGACCCGCTGTCTCTGGCGAGAAAGAGTGACGGCCGCGACACGGATAATGATTATTATGATTTCGCGCTGACCGGCCAGATTACAAAAGGCAGTGGGAATAAAATCATCAGTATAAATCAGCAAGGAGAAAAAATATCAGAAGCGATAATGATTTCATCGCCGATTATTCTCAACGAAGTTTTCCCCAATCCCAAAGGTTCGGATACGGCGGAAGAGTTTATTGAATTGCGCAATTTAGGCGACAGTCAAACTGATTTGGCCGGCTGGCAGTTGGGCGACGCGGGAGAGAAAAAATATAAATTGAATCAAGGGGTTATTCCGGCCGGCGGTTATATCGCGTTCAAACGGGCGTTGACCGGAATCGCTTTAAATAATTCCGGACAAGAAGAAGTTAAATTATACAATCAAACCGGCGCGCTGGTTGATAAAATAAAGTATGAAGGCGCGGCTGTGGAAGACCAAAGCTACGCGCGGCGCGATGACGGTGTGTGGAAATGGACTATCAAAACCACGTCTGGCAAAGAAAATATTATTGAAGGAAAGAGCGCGGCGCCGGTTATTGTTTTGGAATTTAATCCCGAGGCCTCGTTAAACGAGGAAATAACTTTTGACGCGTCAGACACCACTGATCCGGATGGAGACGCGATTAAGTTTGAGTGGGATTTTGGCGATGGCAAAAAAGGCGGAGGCGATGTTGTGAAACACGCGTATAACAAAGTTGGCGATTATTCAGTGAAATTAAGAGCGATTGACAGCGCTGGCAACGCGGCGGAGAAGATTGTTAAAGTCGCGGTGTTGGCGATGGCGAACACACCCCCAGCCCCTCTCCGAGAGGGGAGTTTACGATTTCCCTCCTCAGAGGAGGGCGAGGGAGGTGTTGGTGGCTGGATAGACTTAACGAGTCAAATTATTATCTCCGAGATTTTACCCAATCCGGCCGGCTCGGATTCCGCGGAATTTATTGAACTTTATAATCCAACGAATGAAACGATTGATTTATCAAATTACAAAATAGATGATGAAGACGGCGGTTCACGGTCGTATGTTTTGTCAGCCGGAACAATAATTGAGCCATTGGGTTTTTTGTTATTAGAGAGAGATAAGACCGGTTTGGCTTTGAATAATACATCAGACGCGGTTAGAATTTTGGACCAAGATAATAATGTGATTGTTGAGATTGATTATGATGACGTGGTTGAAGGCGCGAGCTACGCATATGATATGTTATCAGGAGATTGGATGTGGACTGGGGAGATAACACCAGGGAGCGAAAACATAATAGATGTGCGAACATACGAAAAGAATACGAAATTACGAACTACGAATGGGGCGGAGGCGGCGAATTATGCGGTGAGGAAAGAGAAAAAGATAATTGATGTCGCGTTGGATAAAATAAGAGATAATGATGTTGGCGATAGAGTTAAATTTACCGGAATCGTTGCAGTGCGGCCGGGGATTTTGAGCTCGCAATATTTTTACGCGATAAGCGATGATGGCGCGTCCGGCGCGCAGGTTTACATGAATAAAAAAGATTTTCCACTGTTGGCTATCGGAGATCTGATTGAAGTGATTGGCGAAATATCTTTAGCATATGGCGAAACGCGAGTTAAAACCAGCGCTCGCGATAATATTAAATTATTGAAGCAGTCAGATTTGCCTGCGCCGCAGGAAATAGAAATCGCCAGCATCAGCGAAGAATTTGAAGGAGGACTGATTAAAATTAAAGGTGAAATTACTGATTTGAAATCATCGTATATGTATGTTGATGACGGCACCGAAGAATTGAAAGTTTATTTTAAAAAAGGCGCGAAGATTGATAGAAAAGTCTTTCGCGTTGGCGATACGGTTGAGGCCGTTGGTCTGCTCGGTTCAACCCGCAATGGCTATCAATTACTTCCACGCGGGCAGGAGGATATAGATATAGTCAGCGTGTTGGCGGAAGACAAAGAAGAAATATTGTCAGCCGGAACCGGCGGTCCGGAAAATATGGCGGAAACATATTTGACTGTGACGGCCGGCGGGTTGACTTCTATTTTGATTGGTTTGTTCGCTCGGGCGAGAGGAGCGATGGCGCTGGGGTTGTTGAAGAGAATGGGAAAAATCGCTTCAATTATCATTAGACGTACGCCAAGAGTTTAAATTAGTTGGGGAATTTGGTATAATATGAAGTGATGAATTAGGAATCATGAATCATGAATCATGAATCAGGAATTGAAAATTGAAAATTTATAATGTATCCTGTTATCTGCATTCTGTATTTTGAAACCGTATGGCGGAAAACATTTTTTTTCAAATCAGCATTATTTTCGGCATCACCGTGAGCATCGCTTTTGTGATGCGGCTTTTGCGTCAGCCGTTGATTGTGGCGTACATTATCGCCGGGTTGGCGGCGGGGCCGTTGTTTTTAAATTTGGTGAATGACAGCGCGGCGTTTTTTTCCACCTTCGCGCAGTTCGGGATCGTGTTGTTGTTATTTATCGTCGGATTGAGTCTAAATTTTGAATACATCAAACGACTGGGGCGCGCGGTGGTGATTGGCACAGTCTTGCAGTTTTTAACGACAGTATCGCTCGGTTTTGTCTTAATGTATTGGTTTGGGTTTAGCGCGGTGCCCGCTTTATTTTTATCAATCGCCGTTTCTTTTTCCAGCACAATAATCGTTACCAAACTATTAGCGGATAAAAAAGATTCGGAGACTGTTTACGGCAGATTTATCATCGGTATTCTTTTGGTTCAAGATGTAATCGCGGTTTTAATAATGATTTTTTTGAATACCTGGTCAGACGCGGGCAGGCCATGGTATGAGATTTTAGCCACGGTTGGCGGCCGCGGTTTGTTGTTGTTGGGTTTGGTTTTTCTTCTCGCGCGCTATCTTTTGCCAAAGTTCATGGACAAAGTGGCGCAAAGCGGCGAGTTATTATTTATTTTTACCGTCGCATGGTGTTTTGGCATCGCGAGCGTGGTGTATTGGGCGGGATTTAGCATTGAAATCGGCGCGATTATCGCCGGCATCTCTTTGGGCGCTTCGCCGTATCAGCCGGAAATCAGCAGCCGGATGCGTCCGTTGCGCGATTTTTTTATCGTCTTATTTTTTATTGTTCTCGGCAGTGAATTGCAAGTCGGCGAGGTTGGGGAAGCATTTCTTCCTGCCCTGATTTTATCGCTGTTTGTGCTTGTCTTTGATCCGATTACTTTGTATTTCGTAATGCGTCATTTGAAACACACAAGGCGTAGTTCGCTTTTGGCCGGCATCACTTCGGCGCAGGTAAGCGAATTCGGTTTCATTTTGATTTTTACCGCGATTAACCTCGGCTATCTGCAAGGAGTGGAACTGGCGATTCTGACTCTCACGGCCCTAATGACAATTGTGGTTTCTTCTTATTTAATTACTTACAGTGATCAAATTTATTCTTGGTGTTTACCATTATTAAATAAATTCGGCAAAGATAAAATTCAAACGGAAAATGAGGCTAAAGAAATTTATGATGTTTGGGTTTTTGGTTATCACCGCATGGGTTGGAAGGTTTGCGAGGCGCTGGCGGCCAAAAAGACAAAATACGCGGTGGTGGATTACAACCCGATCGCGATTGCCAAACTTAAACACCGCGGCATTCACGCTTATTTCGGTGACGCGGCGGATGTGGAATTTTTATCCGGCCTGTCGTTGGAAAAAGCGCGATTGATTATTTCCACTATTCCGGAAGCGGATGATCAAAAAGCCATGATTAAATATGTCAGAAAATTGAGCGGCAAACCGATTATTATCGCCAATTTATTTCATAATTTTTATTTGGAAGATTTATATGAAGCCGGCGCCAACTATGTAATGATGCCGCATCTCTTGGGCGGACAATGGATGTCGGAAGTTTTGCGCGGCAGGCCGGTCAGCAAAGAAACTTTCAAAAAGTTGCGGCAAGAACAGCGTGAAGAGTTGAAATTGAGGTACACTGTTGGCGCGCATTAGAGATGTTGACACAAGACGGCGGATGTCATAGAATTATGTCGTTCTGCGCGGGCATCATATAATGGTTATTATCCCAGTTTTCCAAACTGGTGACAGGAGTTCGATTCTCCTTGCCCGCTCAAAATGAACACTTTAGCGGAACTTCTAACTAATGAGCCAAAATACCGTCTTAAACAAATCCAAAAGGCGTGGTTTGATTTGTCTTTAAACAGCTATGAAGAAATAACCACACTGCCGGTTGAACTGCGGGAGAAATTAAAAAATTTGCCGTGGCTCTCGGTAAAATTACACACGATTTTGAAAAGCAAAATAGACGGCACGGAAAAGGCTTTGTTGGAATTAAGCGATGGGGAGTTAATTGAGACTGTTCTGATGGTTCGGGAAAGTTTGAAAGAAAATAAAGAAGCGTCAAAGTGGCCGGTTGAGGAAAGACACACGATTTGTATTTCTTCTCAAGTTGGCTGCGCGATGAATTGCTTTTTTTGCGCCACGGGCAAAGCCGGGTTTAAGAGAAATTTAACAACCGAAGAAATAGTTGATCAGTATCGTTTTTGGCAGAGGCGGTTGACCGGACACATTTCCAACATCGTCGTCATGGGACAAGGCGAACCATTATTAAATTATGATAATTTGAAAAATGCTTTGAATATTATTTTAAACAATACTGAAATCGGTCCGACGAAAATTACCGTTTCCACTTGCGGGATACCGGAACAAATGGAAAAATTGTTGGCTGACAAAGATTTTCCACAAGTATGCTGGGCAATATCTTTGCACAGCGCGATTGAGGAAACACGGAAAAAAATAATGCCAGCGCATCGGAAAGATTTTGTAAAATTTTTAGTTGATTGGTCGCGAAGATACCACGAATTAATCCCCAGCCGTACGCATTTTATCGGTTTGGAATATTTAATGTTGGCGGGTGTGAATGATGATGAAAAACATCGGAAGGCCTTGGAAAAATTGGCGAACAAAATTCCGCGGGTTAAAATCAATTTGATTCCTTACAATGATACCAATAGCCCGGGATTAAGCAAAACCTCCCAAACGGTAATTGATGATTGGCATGATTATTTAATGAAAGCCGGTTTTGTCTGCACCATTCGTCACTCCCAAGGTCAAGATATTGCCGCGGCCTGCGGACAGTTATGTAACAGGACAACGACCGATGCTGTAAAAAATGTGTAGGTATGTTATACTTGACTCGTGAGTAGAAACAGAATATAATCTCTTAATCATATGACCCTGACTAAAAAAGTTAAGGACCAACTGATAAAAGCACTTCTGGGAAAGGCTTCAGTGCCACGCGGCTTATTTGAGTTAAATCAGTATTTTCGGCTTTATGGGCCAATAAATTTTAAGCATGAAAGGGGAGATGGCGGCAACACAATCGCTATCAGCACTAATTATAGATTTGGTTCCATAGTAACATCCGGAATGACAGCGGAAGAGTTGGAAAAAAATATTAAAGACGCGATTTTAACCTCTTTTAGCATTCCATCTTCTTTTGCCAAAGAGGCGGGTGTTTGTAGGGTTGGCGATAAACAAGGAGAGTATGCCATCGCTTAGTGAGTTGCCAGGTGAAATAAAACGCAAGAAATTTATCCGAGCTCTTCAACGGCTCGGATTTATTGTAGATAAGGCCGGCGGAGACGGCAGTCACTATAAAGCCACGTGGTCGAAAACACAAAAATCAATATCCATTCAAGCAAAATTACGGAAAGATGTTTTGTATTATCTATTGAAAGAAATTGAACAATATAGCGGCGTTAAGTGGGAAGAAATTAAAAGGGAACTTTAATTTGATTTTACAAAAGACAAAAATACCTTAGTTTAACAGAAGCAAAAGTGTAACCCTTGAAGGTGTACTGTATAAAAATACTTGACAGTCTGGTTTTGTCAAGGTATAATTGTAGACACCAAAATCAACAATGCCGCGGGGTAGAGCAGTCCGGCAGCTCGCGGGGCCCATAACCCCGAGGTCGTGGGTTCAAATCCCACCCCCGCAACTTAGTGAAGCGAAGCCGTGCGGTAGTAGTTCAGTTGGTAGAACGTCTCCTTGCCAAGGAGAAGGTCGCCGGTTCGAATCCGGTCTGCCGCTCTAGGGCTTTAAAACACAAACCCGAGCCCGATACTGTATGGCAAAAAACTCCAGCAAAGCGCCGGAGTTTTTTGTTTTTCAAAATGTCTGAATTGGTCGGGGATGTGAGACTTGAACTCACGACCTTCTGGTCCCAAACCAGACGCGCTAGCCAACTGCGCTAATCCCCGTTTAAAATTTCTTGTAATAAAGATTCCAGTTTTAAATAAGTTGCTTTGTTGGTATAGCGAATTTTACAAGTGCCTTTTGTCTTTCCCACCTTCTTGCCTAATGGACGGATGATTGTCTTGTTAAACTTTTCTTTTTTAACGTTAGTTATTTTTGACCAAAAACCAATACACTCTTCTAAATTATTGTCCTCATGGATTTGTATTTGAACCTTTAATCTTTCCTCATCAATACCGCTATCACTCCTCTGGTATATGACAAGATGCCAGTCTTTTCAGTGCCGAGGGCGAGGATCGAACTCGCGACACAAGGATTTTCAGTCCTCTGCTCTACCACTGAGCTACCTCGGCTGGTGGACCGTGCCGGATTCGAACCGGCGACCTCCGCCATGCAAAGGCGGCGCTATACCAGCTAAGCTAACGGCCCGCCTTGATTTGTGCGAAAATTATAACAAATACTTGAGCATTAGTCAAACACTGGCGGTTTAGACACAAAACTTGACAAAACCCATTTTTTGTGCTATACTATAAACATTGATTTAAACAGATATAGTATTGATTACATCGATTGACGGGAACAAAACAAATTGTATAAGTTTTCGAATTAGTGCAATCATCGTTATAATCTGCATAATCAATGTTTAAAAATAAAACAAAAATATGATCTTCCAAACTAGAGGACCGGCGGCCGTCCTAAAAAGTGTCGCGATTTTAAATATATTTTTTTACGTTTTAGCAGGTGTCATCCTTTTGACAGCTGTTTTTTTTATTATCAAACCGGCCTTAGCGCAGTCGGAGGTGTCTGTTGAAGTCCCGACGGTTGAAGCGCCGGCTCCGGCAGTGGTTTCCGAGCCACTCGTTGAAATTTCACCAGAATCGGCCTCGGTATCGCCAGAGCCGCCGGCTGTTGTCGCGCCCGAAGACCGGCCAGTTCTGGTGGAACCTGCTCCAGTTGAACTACCTTTAAATGTTCCAGAGTCTGCGAGCGGCGGATCAGACGACGCGCCCGAAGACCGGCCGATTTCAGTAGAAGCGCAAATGGACGCGGCCGTTACCGCGGAAGATCTTGGCGCGAATGACGCGCGAATTTTGCCGGACAGTATTTTTTATGGTTTTAAAAGATTTGGACGGGCGGTCGGCGAGGCCTTTACTTTTGACCCGGTGGAAAAAGCCGAGTTAAAACTGGAACACGCCAATCAAGAGCTTGCCGATGCCGCCAAACTGATTGAGCAAAAGTTTGATGACAAAGAAGCATTGGAGGCGGCGGCCGAATCATTGGAAAAATTTCAAGATAAAATTATTGATTTGCGCGAATCGGCGGAGGATTTGCGGGACGAACAAGCGGGCGGAGATGAAAAAGTCGGCGAGTTCATGACCGATGTTTTGGACCAGCAAATTAAACAACAAAAAATGTTTGAGCGCATTGAGAGCGGAATGATGGATAAAATGCCGCCGCAATTTGCCGAGAGGATGTTTGAAAGAATTGATGACGCGCGCGAGGCCGCGGCGGAAAACGCGGCGGGAATGGTTACCGACGTGGTGCAGGACGCCGATTCTTTGGCGAAGCATTTTGACGCCGCCATGCGCAATCAGCGCGGCAGTGAGTTTAAAGACATAAAAAATCTTGAAGCGTTAAAACGGGTGGAGCGATTTGTGCCGGAATTCGCCAAAGACGCGATTCGTCAGGCGCAAGACAACGCGTTTAAACGTTTTGGCGAGCGGATGGCGAAAATACCGGAAGGCAAACGAGGCGGAAAATTTGAAAATTATGTTGATGGAATTAACGGCGATGAATTACGTCACATGGAAATTTTTGACCAGTTGGAAAATGCTTCGGATTTGCCGCCGGAAATTATAGAAAAAATTGAGGCGGCTAAAGACATCGCGGCGCGTCGATGGCAAGAAAAAATTGAGCGGGTTGATGAAAAGTTCGGCGGCGCGGAATTCGGCCAGCGAGCGCGCGGACGTTATTTGCCAAGTTTTAACGAGGGAGAGGTGGATGTCGGACAGCTTCGGGTTATGGAGGAAATCCGCAAACGAGTTAAGTTTGATGATGTTGGTTTAAATCAAGAAATTGAAAAACAACGTGAAAAAGGGATTGAAAAATTTAAAGAAAGATTCAATCAGCCGGACGATCAGGCGTTGGCTGACGAATTTGGGCGTTTGAGCAAACAGATGGCCGAAAGACCTGACCCAACCACTTTTCAGCTGATATCAGCGCTTGAGGAAAAGGTGAAAGCTGACCCGCAAAAACGGGAATTTTTGGAGCAAATGGAGCGAGCGGTTAAGGCTGAATTCATGGAGCAGGCGCGGAAGGAGCCGGATAGATTTTTGAACCGCATTGTTTCCAATAATCCGGAAGATATAGAAGTGTTTAACGGGCTTAAAGAAGAGTTTAGAAATAATCCGGAGCAGTTTTTCGCGGAGCCATTTGAAGTTAACGGTTTTAAACCCAGCGCCGGTAAATTTATTCCTCCGGAATTCGGTCCGGATGAAATGAACGGGTTCCAACCAACGTCGTTTAATGGATTTTTTGACCGAGCCATTCAAAAACAATCGGAAGTTATCACCGAACGTCTTGGAGAAATACAAGACCCGGAAGAATTTGAACAGTTCGGCAAAAAACTTTATGGAATGCGGCCCGAAATAATGGACACTATCAATCGTAACTCTCAAGATTTTAGAAGAACTTTTGAGCGCAAGCAGGATTTTATCCAAAAAGTGGAATTGAGAAATTGGGAAGAACAAACGCAAGGTTTCATGGGCAATGAGCCGGAACGTTTGGAAGAAGCCATGCGGGAGAAAAAAGAAATTTTTAATAAACATATTGAGTTTGACCCTTTTTGTGATGAATCTTGCCAAGGCAATGAGCGACTGCAAGTTGACAACAGATTACAACAGGAATTTCAGGAGCGTCGGATGGAACAAAAACCATTTGAGCCGGGCAATAATCAGCCAGGTAATTTTGAGGCGGGTGAAAGGATGAATATTAAAGAGCCTGTCAACAATTTTTCTCCCAACGAAAGAATGATGAAAGAAGGCGAACCACGTGAAAATTTTGAGAGATTTGAATTTGATGAGAGGTTTGATGATAGAAAAGGAACGGATAATTTTGAGGCAAAAGAAAATTTTCAAGAGCAACCGCAACAAAACGGTTTCGCGCCAAAACCAATGATGCAACAGCCGTCCCCCGCTTCCGCTTCTCAAAATTCCGGATTCAAGCCGCAGCCAGCGAATGAATTTAGACCCGAGTTTCAAATCAATCAAGTTAAGGAACCAACAACGGCTCAACCCATTAGTAATAATATGAATGGCGGATTTGAACAGAAAGAAATATTTTCACCGCAACCAATACAGCCGATGCAGAAGATAGAACAACCGATTTCCTTTCCAAATTCAGAACCATCACCGACTCCTTCACCGTCTTTTGAATCAGCACCAATGCCGCAACCAACTAACAATTAACAATTAGCAAACGATTAAAATAATTAACAAACCCCCGGGTGGGGGTTTTGTTATGCTTGATATATTCAACAAGTCCATCTCCCTCAAATGACAAATCATTTTTGTATCACTTAGGGGAGTTGGATGGACTTGCGGCGCATCCAACGAGTGGCAGGATGTTATGTGGAAGGAGCAGTTATGGCGTCGCAGTTTTGGGGGTGGTTGCGGCGCGAGCGCGTGTAGGCAAGGCGTACCAGATGCGGGTCAGCAGGTAGAAGCCGATGAGCGCGAATGGCGCCAGGAACACCGGCCAGAACCGCCAATCGCGCATGGTAATGTAGCCGAGCGCGAGCGATTGCACGCCAGTGCCAAGGTAGACGAAGCCGTCAATGATACCGACGGCAGTGCCGGCCCCCTTGCGTCCGCCGAAGTCCATGGTGGCTGTGCCTGAGAGCAGGCCGTGCGTGCCAATGACACAGATGGACATGAGAAACACGAGCGCTCCCAGCCCCCAGCCGCTTTGCAGGAAGGGGATCATGAGTAACGCCGCCACGAAGCATATCCCGTAGAGGAAACCGGCGGCTGGAGCGCGGCGCGACTGGAAGAACTTGTCGCTCACGTAGCCCGCCGTCATACCGCCGATAATGCCAGCGACCATGAGAATCAATCCCCAGTTGTCATTGACATACTGCCATCCTTCCAGTGTTCCGGCCTTGATGTGTTCCTTGGCGAAGATCTTGAACCAATGCATCACTCCGTTGCGGAGTACGCCGGTGCAGAATTCCACCAGCGCTATCGTGATGATGATGGGGTTGGTCAATACCTTTCTTAACACCTGGAGAACGGGTGGTCGAGTGTCATCCTCGCCGCTGGACGCATCGGCTGTGTCAAAGTTCTGGAAGCCGGCCTCTAATGGTGTGTCACGCAGGAACAGAAGTTCCAGCAGGAAGAAAGTAGCGAGCAGTACGGCCGGGCCCAGGAAGACCCAACGCGTGGCCTCGACACCAGGCAGTCCGTGGGCTTGAGCGAATTGCATGATGCGTTCGTTGATGTCAAAGGCCAGGAAGAGTCCCGTTGAGATCATGATGCCGAAGATGCCCGAGAACCAACCTCGTTCGCGCACATGGAACCAGCTCGCGTTGACCTTGACAATCGCCACGGCACCATAGGACTGGAAGTACATGTTTATGCCGTAGAGGATCATGAATACGAGCTTGAGCGGCGCACTCTTGGGATCTGGCATGGCCAGCACGTGTTGGAGATAGAGCCCCATACCCAGGTTGGCGAGGCAGGCGCCGAGCGTGCCGATGAGCATAGCGCGTTTGCCGCCGATCTTGTCGGTGAGCGGCCCATTGATGAGGAAGGCGAGCGCGTACACCCAGGCGCCGACGCCGAAGATGGCGCCGAAGTCGTCCTTGGGCATGAGGTCGCCCAGTGCGGTCTGACTGACCGTGAGGTTGTAGCGCCCCATGTAAAGGAGCGCGTAGGTGAGGCCCAACGGGAACCAGTTGAAGAACCTTCTTACCCGAAATTCCTTCGAGTGCCGCGGGACTTCCGCGGTTGTTGTGGAATGAACAGAACCCATTTGTCCCTCCTTAAACTTCTGGCACAGGTTTAAAATGACCGGAACCAACCGGCCGTTTTTTGCCCATGCTTGAAAACGAACATTGGTCTGAATTAAAGCTAACATCTATGCTTAATTTATTCAAGGGTGGTGTGTGTATAACAAAAACAGGCTTGACGCAACGGTTTTTTTTCGGCACAATATCCGCGTTATGGAACACGTCAATCATATTAGTAAAAATAAACAAATACTGGAGTTGCGGTTCGCGGTTTTGAAATTAATCCGCGAATTTTTTTGGTCGCAAGGTTTTACTGAAGTTGACACGCCGAACATTGTGAAAGTCCCCGGGCAGGAGCCGTATTTATCGCCGATGCCGGTGAAACTCCACAATGAACATGGTGAGGAATTTTCCGGTTATCTACACACTTCGCCGGAATACACGATGAAAAAAATGCTGGCCGCCGGTTTTGATAAAATTTTTTCTTTGGGAAAGTGCTATCGCGATTATGAAAGTTTTGGCGGAACGCACAATCCGGAGTTTACGATGCTTGAATGGTACAGGACTAAGAGCGATTATAAAAAAATAATGGAGGATATGGAGGGATTGGTTGGATTTGTTGAAAATGGACTTATGACGGAGGACTTAGGATTTAGGACGAGTGGCGAGTTTTGGCGGGTGAGCATGAGAGATTTGTGGGAGAAATTTGTGAGAGTGGATTTAGATGAATATTTGACGAGCGAGGCAATGTTGGGGTTATGTGTGGAGAGAAAATATAATGTGAAAGAAGACGAAAGTTATGAGGATTTGTTTTACCGGATTTTTTTGAATGAGATTGAGCCGAAATTAAAAGATATGGGGGCGGTGATTATCTATAATTATCCGGCGCAAATGGCGGCCTTGTCGCGTTTATCCGGATCAGATCCGCGTTACGCGGAACGGTTTGAGGTTTATGTTAATGGAATGGAGTTGGTCAATGCTTTTTCCGAGCTCACTGACGCGGATGAACAACTGAAGCGTTTGCTGGAAGAACAGGGGTTGCGGCGAAAACTCGGGAAAGAAGTTTATGATATTGATGAAGAGTTTATTGAGGCTGTCGGGCAAATGCCGCCGTCAGCTGGTATCGCGCTCGGTGTTGACCGTTTGGTTCAGATCATTGCCGGTTGTAAAAATATAGATGATGTGATAACATTACCGACGAGTGTCATTATGAAAACATGAAAACAGCGGAGAATAATGTTTTAATGTTTTTATATTTTAATGCTTTAATGTAAAGAGTATGGGCGATACAACTGACATCCACAAGGGCGCGGTGATAAAACACAACAATGATTTGTATGTGGTGACTTTCGCGCAGTTTGTGAATCCGGGCAAGGGTTCGGCTTTTGTTAAGACAAAACTAAAAAGCATTTCTTCCGGCAAAGGCACGGAAATCACTTACAAGAGCGGCGAATCGGTTGACACTGTCAGTGTTGAATACGTCAACATGCAATATTTGTATAACAACACAAGAACTTATTCTTTCATGAATAAAGATACTTTTGAAACCGTTGATGTTGACGCTGATTTGCTTGGCGATGACGTGAAATATCTTAAAGAAGGTTTAGAAGTCGTCATGGCCACGAACGAAGACAGAGTTGTCGCCATGCAATTGCCGAAGAAAATCAGATATGTTGTCAAAGACGCTCCGCCGGCGATTAAAGGCGACAGCGCGTCCGGCAATGTTACCAAAGAAATAGGAATGGACAACGGCTTAAAAATTTACGCGCCGATTTTTATCAAAGAAGGCGAGGAGATTCTTGTTAACACCGAGACGGGCGAGTATAGCGGGAGAGCGGGAGAATGAGTGGTTTGTAAGTTCATAAGTGAATGAGTGTGTAAGTAAAAATCCGCCTTGGGGCGGATTTTGTTTTAAGTGTCTAGACTGCCAACAAAATCAAAAATATTTGAGCGGCCAGAATCACTGCCAATATCGCTTGAAACGATATTTTTTTTGTTTTGTGGCGGAAGAAATTCATACCAAGGAGAGTGCCGAGCGAGCCGCCGATGAGTGATAGGAGCCAGAGGGTTTTTTCGCTGACTCGTTGGCGGGTTAGTTGGGCTTTCATTTTATCAATGCCGATGTAAAAAAAGCTGATTGAATTTATCAGCAGGAAATAGAGAAGCAAAAGTTGAGTTGGCAGATTAAGTTCTAAAAACCAGCGCATAGGATTTGCGAGAGACTGGATTGCTTCGTCAGCCGGTGTTAATCGGCTTCCTCGCAATGACAGTGATTTTAATTCGTATGATGAAACTTGCGGTCTTGTTCGGAGAGTTCAATCAGCGCTTGGCGGACTTCGTTTGGATTCGGGATGTCGCGGAAGATGACCTGGGAATTGTCAGATGCGGTTTTGACATGCAGGTCGCCGTATTTAAACATGGTGTGGAAAAAGCCGGAGATTTCCACCGTAACATCTTGAATATTATACAGGTCAAGTTCCGAGATAGAGCGAGAGAATAGCCCGTGCTGTTCAATGTCAACAATGCGATCGTTGGTGACAATCCAGAGGTCAAGATAAAAATCAATAAACTGGCCGTAGAAAAATAAATATACGCTTAAATAAAATACGCTGGCGAATAACACTAAAACCGGATAAGACAATTCGCCGGTTAGAAGCTGGGGGAAAAGATTGTTGAGCAGAAAATAAAGCGCGACCGGCACCAGCATTAAAATAACAAAGACGGCAAAAATCGGCACGAAAGTAAGGGGATGCCGGCGCAGGAAGTATTCAATTTTTTCGTAGGATTTCTGTTTGATGAGATGCGCGATTTGCATAATTGTTGAATTTATAGACAACCACAGTCTTTTATTGCTTAAGATCAGCAAACTGTCATTGCGAGCCTTCGGGCCTTTAGCCGCGAGCGAAGCGTGGCGGGAAGCAATCCAGACTCGCTAATCGTTGACGACTGGATTGCTTCGTCGTCGCGCGAGCTCCTCCTCGCAATGACAGATGTTTGCCCCGGTTTTTGTTTTAGAAATTAAATATATTTGAAACCCAGTTGCTATTAAATAAAACAACCGGAGTTTGCCAGTCAATTTCAATCAACAGCTGTTGCGTAAAATATAAAGTGAGGACAGTTAGGGAAAAAATAAAAAAGCTGGTGATAAAGCTGGTCAGCGTGAATGAGACGGTTTCCAAGACATGATAAAAATTTAAAATAGAAAACACGGCAAAAATCGCCAGAAAAATCAGGTATGCGAAGAGAAAAAAATAAAGCGGAACAGTGAGCATAAAAGCTTACGAGGCTTACGAGGCTGACAAGGCTTGGCGGGCATTGTAAGCTTTGTAAGCATTGTGGGTATTTTAAAACATTTCTTCTTGCGGTCTAAACTTGTTTTCAACTCCTAAATGTTGATACGCTGAATAAGTGGCTTTGCGTCCGCGCGGTGTTCGTTCCAGCATGCCAATCTGCATCAAATACGGCTCGTAGACAGATTCTATGGTGTCCATTTCTTCGGCAATCGCGGCGGCGAGAGTGTTAAGGCCGACCGGGCCGCCGGAAAATTTGTGGATAATCGCGTGGAGAATTTTTCGGTCCACTTCATCCAGACCATGCTGATCAACATTAAGCATGTCAAACGCCGACTGGGCCGCTTGCTTATGTATTTTACCACCAAATCTGACTTCCGCGAAATCGCGCACCCGTTTCAACAGGCGGTTGGCCACGCGCGGAGTGCGGCGGGAGCGCGCGGCAATCAAGCCGACGGCCTCCGGTTCAATTTCCGCGCTTAAAATTTTAGCGTTGCGATTAACGATTTTTTCAATATCTTCAGGCTCGTAAAAATTCAAATGAAAAACATGGCCGAAACGATCGCGCAATGGACTGGAAAGCAGGCTGATTTTTGTCGTGGCGCCGATTAGCGTGAATTTATTCAGGGGCATGCGCATAGTGCGCGCGGCCGGGCCTTTGCCGATAATAATATCAACCGCGAAATCTTCCATTGCCGCGTATAAAACCTCTTCAATGGTTTTATTCATGCGGTGGATTTCGTCAATAAACAAAACGTCGCCCTCTTCCAAATTAGACAATATCGCCGCTATATCACCGACTCTTTCAAATGCCGGCCCGGCAGTTACTTTGATATTACCACCCATCTCTTTGGCGATAATATTAGCCAGTGTTGTTTTTCCCAATCCCGGGTTGCCATAAAGCAAAACATGCTCAATCGGTTCTTGTCTTTTTTGCGCCGCTTCAATAGAGATGTTCAGCGGGTCTTTAATATGGTTTTGGCCGACAAAATCAACCAGCGTTTGCGGTCTCAAAGTAATGTTAATCACCTCTTCATCATCTTGAGTCTGCGGGGCGACAATACGTTCGTTTTCATTGTTTCGTGTTTCAGGTTCCATGTTATGTTTTTTCTATCGCTGTGGCGGATTCAGGATGGAGCTCGCTGTGACGCTCACTCCACTTGTTAATGTATTCAATCGCCGACAAAGCCGCGGTGACGCCGTGGCCGGCGGAGATGGCAATTTGTTTGAAAGGAATATTGGTAACATCGCCGGCGGCGAAGATTCCCGGGCAGTCGGTTTGGCATTTGATGTTTACTTCAATTTCGCCGAGCGCGTTTTTTTTGCCGCAAGCGACAAAGTCGGAATTCGGCAGCTGGCCGATATGCACCATCACGCCGTCAACCGCGATTTCTTTTATTTTATTTTTTACGGTATCAAGATATTTTATGCCGGTAACACTTTCTTTGCCCAAGATTTCTTTAGTATCAGCTTGATAAATTATTTCCACGTTTGGCAAAGATTTTACTTTTTCAATTAAAATATCTTCGCCTTTGGGGAATCCGCCTTTGTTTTCTTTGTTATTCGGATAGCGAGTGATGAGATAAAGTTTTTTCGCGATGCCAGCCATCATTAAGGCTGATTCCAATCCGGCGTTGCCGGCGCCGATGGTTACCGTCGTCTTGCCTCGGAAAAGCGGACCGTCGCAAGTGGTGCAATAAGTAACGCCTTTGCCGCGCAATTCTTTTTCTCCGGGAATGTTTAGAGAGCGGGGATGGATGCCGCTTGCCACGAGCACGGCTTTGGTTTTGTAAATTTTTTCTTTGCCGTCAGCGTCGCGCGCGGTTACAATGTGATGTTTTTTTTCAGCTTTGATGCTTGTTATCCAATACCCGGTATCTGTCGGAACGTTATACGCTTTGACATGATTGTACATATCCTGCGCCAGCTTAAAGCCGCTGGTTTCAATTTGTCCTGGCCAGTTGTTTATAATTCCTGATTGCGCGACTTCGCCGCCAATGTCTTTGGTGACGATAATCTGATTTAAATTTCTTCTCGCGCCGTAGATGGCCGCGGAACAGCCGGCCGCCGCCGCGCCGATGATTACGAGGTCGTACATAGATGTGCGAACTTACGAATAATTACGAAATTACGAACTACGAAAAATAACAATTTAATAATTTAACATGTAAGAATCGCCAGCGTTGTTTACACTTTTGAAAGTCATTGCGAGCCTTCGCAGGCGAAGCAATCCACATCGTTATCGCGTTCTAATGCGATTGCTGGATTGCTTCGTCGCGCGAGCTCCTCGCAATGACAAATTTGCCGCTTAGCAGTTGTGAAAGTATAAACAACGCTATTAAATCTTACATTTAACAACTTGTTTTTATATCTGTCTCGTATTTTTTAGTGTTTTCATCGATTATTTTTCGCATTCTTTCCACGTTATCCGTTGGCTTTCCTTGTCCGAACGTCGCGCTGCCCGGGCAGATGGCACTGACGTTGGTTTTGACTATTTCCGGCAAGTTTTTTTCATTCACCGCGCCGTCAATTTCCGTGAATATTTTTGGATATTTAGTTGTAAATTTTTTTATTTTAATCAGCACTTCTTTGATTAGCGCTTGGCCTTGAAATCCAGGATAAACCGCCATAAACATTACCGCGTCAAGTTGGTTTAAATATGGTTCTATCGCGCTAACAGGCGTGTCTGGATTTAAGATAATGCCGACCTGCCATTTTTTCTGTCCGAGCTCGCGGGTTTTTTTTATCATGCCGCCAACGTCCGGCGCGGTTTCATAGTGGAACAATACCCGTTTGACTTGTTTGATATTTACCCATTTTTTTACTTCCGCGAGCGGGTCAGCGACCATCAGGTGCAACTCAACATTTAGTTTGCGCAGTTTTTTGACTACAACCGGATTGGCCCAAGTAACATTCGGCACGAATTTTCCGTCAGCGATATCAAGCTGGATTTGTTTAACCGAATCACCCAGCCCTTTCATTTGCTGTAAAAATTGTTCTTCGGTTTGAACTAAGACAGAGGGAATTATTTGCATATGTGCGAACTTACGAAAAGGATACGAAATTACGAACTACGAACTACGAACTACGAACATTTGACAACTCTAATTTTTTGAGTTTCTGTAGACGACGGAGGCGGCGGGTGATTGGTTTGAAATCAGTTTCTAGAAATTTTTTTACAATGGCTTCTGCTTCAACGGGGTTTAGAGCACTCGCGGCTAAACAAAGTATGTTGCCGTTATCATGAAGGCGCAGCATTTCCGCCCCCGAAACACTATAGCCGATAGACGCTCGCGCGCCTTTTATTTTATTGGCAGTGATGCACATGCCGTGTCCGCTGTGGCAAATCAGAATACCACGGTGATTGTCGTCTTTAACCACCGCACGGCTTACTTTGATGGAATAATCAATCGCGTCATCTCCTTTAACGCGTTTTGTTGGTCCTAAATTTTCCACTTTTTTTTTAAGTTTATTTTTTATATAAATTTTTAGCTTTTTTTTAAGTTCAAAACCCATATAATCAGACCCGATGTAGATGGTTGGTTTGGACATAATGCAGAGTTTAAGCCTGGTTTAAATGTAGAGCTATTATAATGAAAAGGGAGGGGAATGGCAAGCCTGTCTCACCACATCACTGCATCACCTTATCACCTCATCACACGAACGTCCAACTCGAGTGGTTAAGTGATGGTGTGATGCAGTGATCAAGTGAAGTGGGCTGGACAAACTCCGGATTTTGTGGTATTGTTTTATTCGGTTGCTATCACAGTGTTTGCCAAGTCGGCGGACATTGCGTGGTACATTTATGTATATAAGGGAGGGTAAAGGTGGCTAAGAAAGTGTTCACAGAGGCAGAGCTGGCAGGGTTGCCGGCCAGGGTGCGTCGCGCCATTCAGGATGGGGAACTCACCGTAGAGGAGGAGAAGGTTCTGCGGATGTGTTACGGTTTCGCCGAGACTGACGACGTGGAGCTTGAGTTCGGCGGACAGGGAGACGATCTCACGCGAGCTCGTCTTGCGCAGATGGAGCGGGAGATACTCATGCGCATGCGCTAGAACTCCGTCCAGCCGCGACCTTCGAGATGCCAGGGATCTTTCTTGATTCTACACCTGTTCTTTCCCACCTCGCCCTCACTAACCTTTCCATTCCGGAAAGCTGGGGGCACATCAATCTGTCTTTATCGCGGATGAGGATGGATTATTGTGTAAATAAATTCACCTAATTGTCTAATTCACCTAATAAAAGTCCAAATAACAAAAATTTGGAATTAGAAATTTTATTAGAAATTAGGTGAATTAGGTGAATTAGAAATTTTCAATGAGGTATTGACAAGCAAGATAGTTTCTGGTATACTATTTCCATACTTAAATTCCTCTAAAGTAAAGAGGAACGGACCACGGAAAGGCGCCTGTCCCGCTCGCCATGGCCTGTAAATTTAAAACTCATATGTTAGACAAGGACAAAAAGCTGAAAATAATCAAAAAGTATCAGACCCATGAAGGAGATACCGGATCCACCGAAGTCCAGGTGGCGATTTTATCCGAAGAAATTAAAGAGTTGGCTGACCATCTGAAACAACATGCCAAAGACCATTCTTCCCGCCGCGGTTTGCTCCGCAAGGTTGGCGAGAGACGCCGGCTGTTGCGCTATTTGAGAAAAGAGAATGCCAAGTCATACGACGAGTTAACCAAAAAATTAAAATTAAAACAAGTAAAAACTTTGGGACAGCCAACCACAAAAGTGGACAGCGGTTCTGATGAAATTGACGAAGATGTTGAAACCCATGAATAACAAACGCAATCCGTTAAAACACCCCGATCAACGCGTAGGGGTGTTTATTGATGTGCAGAATCTGTATTATTCCGCCAAAAATTTATTCGGTCAAAAAGTTAATTTTGGAAATATTGTCAGTGAAGCAGTTGCCGGACGCAAATTGATCCGCGCGATCGCTTACGTGGTTAGAACTGAAACAAAAGAAGAGACGCCGTTTTTTGAAGCTTTGTATAATCTCGGCATTGAAACCAGGGAAAAAGATTTGCAGGTTTTCAGCACTGGCATGAAAAAAGCGGATTGGGATGTTGGTTTGACGGTTGACGCGATCAGATTAGCGCCAAGCTTGGACGCGATAGTAATTGTTTCCGGCGATGGAGATTATCTGCCATTGGTTGAGTATTTGCAAAAGAGCGCTGGCAAGCAGGTTGAAGTAGTGGCGTTCGGCGACACAACTTCCAGCCGCTTGATTGAAGCCACGGATGATTTTATTGATTTGGGGAAAGAGAAAGAGAAGTTTTTGATTGCTGACAGGTTTGCGAAACAGACAGGGTTTAATGTGAAGAAAAGAGGATAAAACAATTACAAACTAAAGATACAAAAAACAAGATACAAACAAATTTCAAATCAAAAATTTAAAATATCAAAATTGTAATTTGGAATTTGAGTATTTGGTTTTATTTGTATCTTGTATCTTGGTTATTAATAATTAATCGGAGTTGGTCAAGAGGAATCTAGGTCCATACGTATAAAATACGTGGCGATCTATCTCTTCTGGATCAGCTTCAAGAAAGGATCCTTTATGGATATCAAAAATTGGTCCCTTGATTGGGGAGGACGAAAGCTGACGGTGGAAACCGGCAAATTAGCTTTGCAAGCCCATTCATCTTGCACTGTGC
>Ga0155682_121_pt1 | contig 103635 bp, 93 predicted proteins | sample RifCSPlowO2_01_FD_107339 | JGI IMG/M metagenome (GOLD analysis project Ga0155682, IMG submission 107339) | Candidatus Magasanikbacteria bacterium RIFCSPLOWO2_01_FULL_43_20b | reverse complement strand
AAGCAAAAGAAAACCGGCGGTGATTAAAGAGATGTAAAGCAAAAGTTTATTGGTTTTTATCTGCTCCCATTCCCGATTGATGAGAATAAGAAATACCTGCGACAAAATTAATGAGCCGAAAGCTAAGGTCCGCCCCAAATCAGTTTGACCAAGATAAATCGCGAAATAATAATAAAAGGCGAAACAAACCGCGGTAATACTAAAACCTTGCAAAAGAATTTTTTTCCAAAGAGCTGGGTTTATCAGTGGTTCGTTAACCGAACGCGGTGATTCGCTCATCAGCCCTTTTCTGGCTTTTTCCCGCTCAAAACCCAACACTGCCGACGGGTCGCAGATCATTTCCAAAAAAATAATATGGATTGGCGAAAAAATTAAATTTTGTCCAAAAAACAAAGGCAAAGCGGCCAAACCGATAATCGGAATATGAAAAGAGAATAAAAACTCAAACGCGTGGCGAATATTATCATATATTCTTCTGCCTTCCTTTACCGCGTTGACGATGGTGGAAAAATTATCATTCAATAACACCATGCCGGAAGCGGCGCGCGCCACTTCTGTCCCTCTTTGGCCCATCGCGATGCCAATGTTGGCCTTTTTCAGGGCAGGCGCGTCATTAACGCCATCGCCGGTCATGGCCACGATTTCACCATGTTTTTGTAATGCTTCCACCAGCAGATATTTTTGTTCCGGCAGGACGCGCGCGAAAATATCATGATGCTTAACCGCCTCGTACAAAGCGTCCGGCGATAATTTTTCAAGCTCCGATCCGGAAATAATATTTTCATTGTGTTTGAGTTTAATCTGCTCGGCGATAGAATGCGCGGTGAGCTTGTTGTCGCCGGTAATCATAATAATGCGTATCCCCGCTTTCTGGCATAGTTCAATCGCTTCTTTAACTCCCTCGCGCGGCGGGTCGCTCATAACCAAAAGGCCGACAAACTTAAGGTTGTTCAAAGTTACCGACGCGTCTTTATTAGTCTCCTTATAACCAATTGCCACGATTCTTAATCCTTCGGAGAAATTTTCTTCTAAAATTTCTTCTATTCTCTTTTTTTCAGACGCTTCAACATTGCTGTATTTTAAAACTGATTCCGGAGCGCCGGCCGTATATTGAAAATACCCGTCGCTTTTGTCTTTCCAAATATGGCTGACTAATTTTGTTTTAGCGTCAAACGGCGCGTCTTCCACCAACACATGCTCATCATAAAATTTTTGCGCGTCAACGCCCAATTCCTTGGCAAAACGTTGGGTTTCCAACTCAATCGGATCAACGGCGATTTGCTCTAAAGAAAGCAGGGCGGTTTTGAAAAAATGTTCGCAATCCGTTTGATGTTTTTTCGCCTGCGCCAAAGTTAAAAGCCGGCCGGAAAAATAAATTTTTTCCAAAGCCATTTTTCCTTCAGTGAGCGTGCCGGTTTTGTCCGTGCAAATAACTGTCGCCGAGCCCAAAAGCTCCACCATCGCCATTTCCCGAATCAAGGCTTTTTCTTTAGTCATCCGCCACACGCCCATGATTAAAAACACGGAAAAAACCACTGGGAATTCTTCGGGGATTAACGAGATGGCGACAGTTAGTCCGGCCAAGAGACCCGCGGTCCAGCCATTTTTTATAGCTAAAAATAAACCGACAAACACCGCGAAAAATATGGCCACTAAAGCGACATAACGAACAAGATGGTGGATTTTTTTCTGCAACGGAGTTTTTAAAGAAATAATTTTTTCCAATAAGTCGCCTAATTTGCCGTATTCAGTATCATTGCCGGTTTTTTCCACCACGATGTAACCTTCTCCCTGATTCACCAATGTGCCTTGAAAAACTTTATTTTCTTCTTTAATCACTTCGGAATTTATTTCGGCCTTGGTCGCGGAAAAAGATTCGCCGGTCAAAATTGATTCATCAATTTGCAAACCGGGAGAATTCAATAAATAGCCATCAGCCCCGATTTTATCGCCAGCAGTGACATAGACTAAATCACCGGGAACTAAAAATCTGCTTTCTAATTTTACAATCCTGCCGTCGCGGTAAACCATGCAATATTCTGTTATCATCTTGTCTAATATTTTGATAGCTTCGTCGGTTTTGGATTCTTGGGCGAATTCAATAACTATTATTGGAATAATGGAAATCAAAAGAATGGTCGCTTCCAATTGATCGCCGATAAAATAATAAACCGCCGCGGTAGCCAAAATAAAAAGGATCATCGGCTCGCTGACAATGCTAAACAAACGCTTATACCACGTCTTTTGTTTCACGCCTTGACGAATATTTAACCCGTGCTGTTTCACTCTTTCCCGCGCTTCAACAGAAGTAAGGCCCTTGTAGGTTTTTTGTGTTATAGTTTGCATAACTGGACTTATTTTAACAGAATATGGTAATAAAAACAAAAAACCACTCAGTATTTCTATTAAGTGGCTTCATTTTTTTTCAAGACCATCTCCCTAAAGCGACAAGTCATTATCATTTAAGGGAGTTGAGTGGTCTTGCGATCACACTCAACAGATGGCTGGGTGTGATGGCGGCGGGAAAGAACGATGTTGGCGGCATCATGGAACTTGAGTTAGTCCTTGGCCAAAGTTAATCTGTACCGCCACAGAGAAACCGACCATGGAAGCCTGTGGAACCGCCACGGTCTTCGAGAGCGCCGGGCGTTTCTCTCTTGATGAGCAAGGTTGATCCTGACCCCGCTCTCTTTTGCCTTGCGATCCCCATTGAACCGCATTGCCAAGCCGACAGCGACCGTGGCGAGAGGCGACATCCTCTCGAGCTGACACATGTCGAACCTGCACAAGTCGATGACGATGTTCCTCCACGGGTTGATGAGCTCTACCGGCACTATCAGCCTGCGCTCCATGGCGCGGATGAACGCGGACATCTGCGCCGCGCCGCCGCTGAGGTAGATACGTGAAATGTCGGCGTTTATCGTGGTGGCGGCGAAGAAATCCAGCGAGTGCCGAATCTCGGTTACGAGCGTTTCGGAAACGCACCCACTAATCTTCTGCACCTCCCTGAACACGGCGGACGACGAGAGAGTGTCGTCTCCTTCCGTTTTGTGCTTCTCTGCATCTTCCCACGAAACATTGAGACCCTTCATGATCTCCTCGGTCAGGAACGACCCGCCCATAGAGATGTTGCGAGTGAACACCGTGATGCTGTTGGAGACCACGCTGATGTTGATTTCGGAGTCACCAACATTGACGAGCGCGACGACCTCGTTCAGCGGGAAGCCGTAGTTGAGCCAAAACGCGTTCTGGCAAGCGAAAGTGTCCGCGTCCACGACCACCGGACGAAGTCCCGCTTCCTCGGCCACACTCTTGTAGTCTCTGACGATGTCCTTTTTGCCCGCGACCAGCAGAACATCCATTGTATCCTGTCCGGCATCAGGGTTGAGAATCTGTACATCCACGTTGATATCTTTGATATCAAACGGGATGTACTGCTCCGCCTCCCACTCGATGCATCCTTCCAGCTCCTCCATGGTCATTTTGGGAATATTGATTTTCTTGATTATGACACTATGATCGGAGATGCTGATAGCGCAATCTGCGCCTTCCACACCGACTTTTCGCGCCAGTCCACGAATGCACTTGACCACCGCGTCGAAGTTGAAGATGCGACCATCTACGATCGTCTCAGGCGGAAGCTTGTCTGTCTCAAAAGCCACGAGTTCCACCCTTCCGGAACGATAGCGACGCAGTTTCGCGAGCTTGATCGTGTGGGACCCGATGTCCAGCCCCACGATCAACTTAGAACGAAAGAACATTTCCAGCGCAAAGTTCCAGAGCCATACCAAGATTCCCATTGTCGTTCCTCCTTTTTGCCTAAAATCCTAAACATGGTTAGAGCACCCGGAACCATTCCGGATAGTCTTGGCCATGTTTGAATTCAATACTTGCCTAATGTAAAGTTATCATAAAGATAAAAAAGTTTCAAGATTCTATGGTCGTTTGACATTTTTTTCAAAACACTATATTATATACGCGTTGTTTTTATAATGGAACAAATAAGGCCCGGTAGCTCAGCTGGTAGAGCAACAGCCTTTTAAGCTGATGGTCCCGGGTTCGAGCCCCGGCCGGGTCACAAAAAAACCGCTCCATAGAAATATGAGCGATTTTTTGTTATTGACCATGAAGCAGACAAGTATCATTTCAGCCCCAAATCACTCGCCGCCCTCTTATAATTCTCTACACTCATCGTCTTAGCGTCTGATAAGCCAAATAGTTTGTCGTGCATTTCCCATGCCTTACCCTGCTCTTTCGCGCATTCAAACGCTTCACCGGCTTTCTGGGCATTAGCATGGAAGGATAGAGGAAAATGGCGGAAGGTGTATCTTATTTTATCGCCATAATTTGCCAACACTTGTTTCATTGAACTATCAAACTTACTGCAATAAGGACATTCAAAATCAGCAAATTCAACTAAGGTAATTCCGGCATTTTTGTCGCCGACCCAAATCGTGTCGGCAAATTTCGGCATATTAACTTTTGCCAAGACGCCTTTTTCATCTTTCATAAAATCAAAATTCGGTTCTTTGCCTGCCAATAACGCGTCAATCACTTGTTTAACCATTTCATATGGCAAAGCGCCGGAAATCAAATAACCATTGGCAAATGTGGCCGGTGTCCCGCTCACACCTAAAGAGGCGCCTAACTGTGCGTCTGTTTTCACTGTCGCGGCCTGTTGGCCTTCATCCAGGCAAGCGCTGAATTTTTTTGGCGCTTCAAAATCTAACGTTTTGCCGGATGTTCCTCCGCCAAAACTTAATCCCTCGCCTCTCAACTGCAGACCAAACAAAATAAAAAACCCAATCGCGCACAAAACTAAAAAACCTGCCACCCCTCCGACTACGAAAGTCTGCTTCGGGCTCATAAGGTCAAAAAAACTTTTCTTTTGTTCGTCCATAGATATTAGATATTAATTATTAGATATTAGATATTTTATCAAACCAAAGACTTTCTGACAAGTCCCTCATACACATCCGACAACCTACTGACAATCATCCCCCAATCATACTTTTCCTCCGCCACTTGCCGCGCTCTTGCTTGCCAATCTGATGCCGCATCTTTATCTGAAAAAAATCCCGAAATCGCGGCGGCTAATTCTCCCGGGTCATTTGGTTTTACAATCATGCCGGCATCTTGCGCCACGGTTCTGACACCCGGTAAATCTGTCGCTACCACCGGGACACCGCTTGCCATCGCTTCCAACAATACCATACCGAACGCTTCACCTTGGTTGATTGATGGCAAAACGAACAAATCAGCCAAGTTGTAATAATACGGAAGTTCTTCATCGGTAATTTTGCCGACAAATCTCGCAAATTTATCCAAACCGGAAAACTTGGCTTGCGCCTCAAAATCTTCGCGCAACTCCCCTTCTCCAACAAAAACACACTGTATTGGCGTATTATTATCTTTCAAAAATCGCAACGCGGAAAGTAAAACCGGCGCGCCCTTGAAATAATGCGCCGCGTCCATTCCTCCCACAAATAAAACAATCGGCAGGTCTGATGATAACTGGTGGTGTTTTAATAGCTCTTCCGGTTTTTCACGCGGCTTAAATTTTTCCAAATCAACGCCAAATGGAAGTTCCGTCCACTTGTCCGGATTTTCTTTGTATAAAAATCCGGCATCGCTGGTTTCCAAATAATCAAACGAACTGGCAATCAACTTATCCGCCGAACGCAAAATTTTTGGCATCCAGAATTTCGCGTAATATTTAAAAAACAGCCCTTTCCAGCCGGGCGCGCGCGTATCCATGTGGTATGTAATGACTAACGGTTTGCGCGAATTGCGTTTTTTCCACTTTCTGACTAAATTCGCCACGCCAAAAAATGGATAATGCAAATGAACTAAATCAAACCGATCCAATTCATTTTGAATTTGCGGAATATATGCCGCGTTGCCATATCGCAAGGCCGGTTTCAACCGTGTGGCATAATCAATTTTTTCTTGTATCTTTTCTTCATGAACTTCCGCCGGTCTTTCTGTTCTAGATTTAATCTCTTCCGCCGGATAATAATCCGGGGTCAAAACTTCCACTTCATGGCCTAACTTCGTCAACTCACTGGCTGTCTGAAACACAACATTACCCATGCCGGCGTAGTAGGGAGGGTAGGTGCAGACGATATGGGCGATCTTCATAAATAAAAAATACAAATATCAAAATGTAAAATTTTTAATTTTGATTTTTAAATTTTTCATTTTCCAATGATTTCGCCCTAACAACCTTCGTAACATCTCTCCCCAGACTTTCTAATTTGACATTCAATTTAAACAAAAGATAAAAAATCACAACCAGAGAAACATAGAACACCAAATCCGCGCCGCGGCCTATTCCTAAATAATTCGCCACCACTCCGGTGCTATTCGGCCACAAGACAAGAATCACTGCCAACAACCAAAAACCAATCCAAAAAATCATGCCTTTTGGACCAAGCAGACCCTCGCGCTTGCGTTTAATCACGCTGATGATGGCAAACAGAGAGAATAAGATAAATAGAAGTTGGAAGAGAATCAACATAGGACGGACTTAGGACTTAGGACTTAGGACTTAGGATACAAATCCTACGCCCTATGTCCTACGCCCTCGTCGCTCTCCATCATATTTCCTACACCTCATGCCTTTTACTCAACAAACTTTCCAAACACCAAATCCCTCACCACTCTAACGCCGCCACTAATCCCTTGTCCATATTCACGATACACTACTCTCACCGGAAATTCAATACATTTTAATCCAAATTTTTTGGCCTGCGCCGGAATTTCGCTGGCATGCGCCATGCGGTCTTGGGTGATGTGAATTTGCGCCAAAGCGCGCTGATTTAAAATCCGGAAACCATTGTGCGCGTCAGTCAAACTAATACCGAAAAATACGCGATTGAACAAACGGCCTAAAGGCAGTAAAATCACCCTTTTCAACCATGGAACTTGCGAACGTTTGTCTAAAAATCTGGAACCAAATAAAATATCCGCGTCGCTCTTTTGTAATTCAGCCAACGCCGGTTTAATATCCATAACATCAAACTGTCCGTCAGCGTCAAAATCAACAACATAATCAGCGCCTATTTTCAAAGCAAATTCATGCCCGGTTTGCAACGCCGCACCTTGCCCGCGATTGATTTCATGATGAAAAACAACCGCTCCCGCCAGATGCGCTTCGCCCAAAGTATTATCAACTGAACCATCATCAACCACCACGACTTTATCCGCATGATTAAAAAGGCCGCTGATGACAGGGCCGATGTTTTTTTCTTCATTGTAAGCTGGAATTATTGCTACTAACACATTTTAGATTGAATTACCCACACTCAAGGTGATGCAGTGATGAGGTGATGCAGTGATGAGGTGATGCAGTGATCAGTTGTGGTTCAAACCTACCGCTTCTTTCCTGGCAATCGCGTAATCAATCGTTCTTTGCAAACCGTCTTCCAACTGATAAAGCGGCACCCAGTCTAATTCTTCTTTGGCTCGCTTCAAATTTGGTATGCCTTTGGAAGTCAAAAAGACCAGTGGCTGTTCAAAGACAACTTGCGAGGAAGACCCGGTCATTTTAATTATCATCTCCGCGACTTCTTTCATTTTATAGACTTTGTCATGGCCGAAATTAACTAAATAAACTTCCGGTTCCGTCGTCATCAATCTGATCAATCCATCAACCATATCAGTAACATAACACAAAGATTGTTCCAAACTGTCATCGCCGTAAATCACCAAATCTTTCCCTTCCAGCGCGTCAATGATAAAATCAGGCACCAGCAGACCGTCGCGCAGTTTCATACGCGGGCCAAAAGTGCTGAAAACGCGCGCGATTTTTGCGTCCACCCCATAAACCTGCCGGTAAGTCTCAACGCAAGTTTCCGCGAACCGTTTGCCTTCATCATAACATCCGCGCGGTGAAAGATGGTTAACAGCGCCCTCATCGCCTTCAGAAAAAATGTTATGCTCCGGACTCGGCTGGCCGTACACAACGGAGCTGGATCCGAACACATACTTCGCTTTATATTTAACCGCCAAATCCAACGTGTTTAACATGCCGCTAGAATTCGCCCACAACGAATGCAGTTTTAAATTTTCAAAATTCTTCGGACTAGTCGGGCAAGCCAGCTGATAAATTTCTTGCACGCCCTGAAACTGAATTTTAAATTTCGCCAGCTCATCAAACGCGTTCAAATCAATCGGCTTATTCACGTCATATTTAATAAACTCAAAATCCGGATATTGCAAAAGATGGTCAACGTTCTGAATCGTTGAATTTGACAAATCATCCATGCAGATGACCTTGGCTTCTTTCAGCAAACGTTCGCACAAATGCGAACCCAAAAAACCCGCGCCGCCGGTTACCAGCACATTCTTTTTCTCAAAAATTGGCGTATCACCCATCATATTATTCTATTTTACCACAACTCTAAAAAACCAACAACTTCAAACCGCCAAAACCGGCCGGCGGGAACCATTCAAACAGCTTCTTGCCGCGGTAAGTCCACACTTGCACCGAACCGTTGACAGACAACGGCGCGGTAAAAATATCATCCTTGCCATCCTTGTTATAATCGCCCAACTGCAAGTCAAACGCGTCGGAAGAATCAGAAAGTTTAAATTTGCGTTTATATTTGCCGGTATTATTATAGATTGCCACTACTGAATCTTTGCCATCAAAACCATTCATAATATATTCAACCTGACCATCACCATCCACATCACCCGCGGCTAAATCGCCGCGAGATTGAAGCGTTGTGATTTTAACCGCGGTCGTTTCTTTTAAATCATTGTCAAATGGTGTTAATTTTAGGCTGCCGTTATTCTGATATAAAATCGCTATTTTTGCCTTCTTCACGCCAACCTTTGGCGACAAGGCAAAAGAAATCCCTTGGTGGCCGCCGGATAAGATATACTCTGTCTGTTTTTTACCGGATTGGTCGTAAATCCGCCACGCCCAATCCGCCGAATATTGCGGAGACAAAATTATTTCCGCCTCACCATCTCCGGATACATCGCCCACCGCGATACTTAATTTTCCTTCACTGGCAACCGACCATGATTTTTTCTTTTTCCAATTCTCATCATAAATCGTTATGCGGCTGGCCGCGCTATTTACTCGTTTAACTGTAAAAAATAATATCTCTCCGCCTTTTTTATATACCGCCCAATCATCAACTCTCGCAAATAATTTATTAATCTGTATCTCTGCGCCTTCTGTCCAATCAAAACCAGACAACTTGCCATTTTCCAAACCCAAAATCAAAAACCGGCTGGCTAAATGTATCGGACCTAACTTATCCAAAATATATTTTACCGCTCTGTCTATTCGCAACAAACCAGCGCCGAATAAATTGGCGTAAACGACTTCGTCTTGGCCCGGGGTATGTTGAACTGTTCTTAACAAAATATCAAAAATTTCATCCGGCCCCCAACCCGGATGTATACTCTTAATCAAGGCTGCGGCGCCGGCGACCAGTGGCGCGGCAAAAGATGTGCCGCTCCATCCGCCGACATAACTCGTTTTCAAACCATTGTTTGGAGAATAACGAATTGTGCTGGACATATTCTGCCCGGGAGCGGTTATATCTATACAATCAGAACCAATATTAGAAAACAAGGTAACATGATGGTCCTCGGTCACCGCACTCACTCCCAAGATCGACTCAATGCCGGCACCGACATCGGAACAAATCGGATAAGATGGGACAACATTTAAATTGTTAGAATTATTCCCGGCCGCGGCAACGACAACCACGCCGTGTTTGTAAGCATACTGAATCGCGCTGTCAATCGCGATGTCATGGGTGCCGCTCACCATGCTAATATTAATCACATCCGCCCCATTGTCAACCGCGTAACGAATCGCGCGCGGCAACTCATTCAAAGTTCCGGCGCCGGTATTGTCTATCATCTTAATGTTCATCAGCTTAACCCGCCAGTTTACGCCGGCTCCATCTCTACCATTATCACCGCGGGCGCCAATCAAACCAGCCACGATTGTCCCGTGGCTAAAAATCTCTTCTTCTTTTTCATTAGCGCTTAATTTTGTAACATTCGGGCGTGGATTATTATTCCCCAGTTGCTCTTTTGTGTCTACCAAACCATCTCCATTCACATCTTCAGCCACGAAATTCCATCCCCAAACATCATCTGCATAACCGTTGTTATCATCATCTATTTTATTATTCGCGATTTCATTCTCATTTTTCCAAACATTGTCTATCAAATCCGGGTGGAAAGTGTCAAAACCAACGTCTATGACCGCCACAATCACATCTTTTGAACCAACAACGTAATTCCAAGCGTCGTAGAGCCCGATATCTTCATATGCCCATTGTTTAGCCCCCGGATCATTTGGAACCTTAGCCGATGCCAAAACTGGCGCAATTAAAAAAACCATTAACAAAAAACTTAACAAGGGTTTTTTTACTCGCTTTATCATAACTTAAAAATCGATCATGGCTCCTTTGGCTGTGCGCAATTGTGGTTTAATAATTTTTGCGTCTGACTTAACCAGCTTATTCTTTCCGGCGCTGAAGTCAATCTTTACCGCTGAGTTAATAACAAATTTCTGATCAAATTTATTAGTGGTAAACACACTGTCTTTGGCGGTCTTAGATACATAATAATATTTGCCATTATAACTGCGATAAAAATATTTACCGTCGGAGACAATCAATGATCCCATTGGGTGAGAATATGAGCCTTCTAACGCGGCATCAATATTACCTGCTCCGACAGGAGAATGCAGGGACACTGTTTCTGCGCCATCTTTGTATCCATCGCTGTCGGTGTCAACTTTAGCCGGGTCGCTAAACCAATAATAAATTTCCTCAAAATCGCTCAAGCCGTCTTCGTCGCTGTCTCTCTTTGAATCCAAAGTCCAATATTCTTTCTCCACATCTTTTTCCACCCCGTCCCTATCTTTATCTATTTTGCCGGCGTCATAATCAGGATATTCAATTTCATAATATCCTTCCAAAATCGGATCGAGTTCCAGCACCCGTTTGGCCCAATTCGCGCCATAAATTATTTTCGCTTCGGTTTCCGAACGCAACAATCTCAAACGACATCCCGGTTCTGCCGCGTAAACGCTTGGCTGGGAACGAAATTTCACCAACCAGGTACCCTCGCGCACGCACATCGGCCGGCCAACAGGATATTGCCCCAATTTAACATTGCTGATTGCCTGTATGTCATCAAAATCAGCATACCAAGAATGATAGAGCGCGCTATTGGAAAACGGATGAATTTCACCATCATAACCAAGGTAATAGACAGTGCTACCCTGTCCCTTTAACAAACTTCCTTCCGCGATATAAAATTTCGGCTGATTATACGTAACTTTTTTGGAGATAATTTTAGTTCCGCCGGCAGCATCTTTAAATTCAATAAAAATGGTTTTTTCTCCTGACCCGGGAGATAAAGTCCACTGTATTTTCCCATCAATATCTTGCCATTCTGATATGCTAAAATCCGATGTATTGCTCAATCTTATTGATTCCACGCCAACGGAATAAGCAAGTGTTAAATTGACAAAACGCGAATCAGTCTCTTTTGCCTCCTTGCCTTTGGCATCAGGATTGATTTTGAAGTCAACCGTCATTTTGTCCGGCAAAACCAAATTAATCGTGTCTTTATATAAATTACTGACAACGCCTTTTTTATCTTTGAACTTCACGTACACCGTCTGCGCGCCTTTGATATACTGCAGGTACCATGTTTTTGTGGTTTTATAAGACTCCCACGCCGCGTCGATAAAATCCGGAAAATTTGACACCATCATCTGGGTGGTTTTGGCCGGACCAAAAAGCTGGAGTGTCACTTTCCGCACGTTAGTTTGCATCTGATTTTTATTAACCGTAATATAAGGCTCGGTCGCGGCGCTAGCCTGATTGACAAGCTTAAACGCACCAAAAAACAGCATAAAAATCACAATTAGCCAAAAAAGTTGATTTTTTTTCATAAATCTGGTTAAATATGGTGGTATTATATCAGAAAAGTCAGAAAAACAAAAGTTATGCGCCTGATCTATCGTATTAAACAAATAATGGTCGCCGGCGGAGACATGCTTAGTTTCATTTTGGCATTTTGGCTAAGTCTGATCATAAGGTACTGGCAAATGCCTAATTGGCAAAAAATTGAAGCGCACATAACGCCGATGTTTTTGTTGTTTTTGCTTTGGATCGTCATAAATTTTATCAACGGGCTTTATGACCTTGGTAAACTGAAAAAGAAAGATTTGCCGAGGCAATTGGCCGCGACGTCTCTCGTTTCATTCATCGTCGGCATTGTTTTCTTTTATGTCTTTGCCGACGACGTTGTAACGCCAAAAACGATCCTTTTGCTTAGTACCATATTAGGATACTCTTTAAGCGGTGTTTGGCGTTTGATCTACGACAAATTTATTGGCCTAAAACGACTGCATGAAAACATAATCTTTGTCGGCTATACTCCGGAGTCCCAAGAATTAATAAACATAATTCAAAACCATCCCGAAGGCGGCTACAAAATAGTGGCGTTAATTGACCCGGAAAACCAAATCAAGCCGGAAGAACTGCCATTTTTTGATGTTTACCGCAGTCTTCAAGCAATCCGGCCGGCAATTTCTAACCACAAAGCAACCGCGGTGGTGATCGCCACGCGCTTGAGTAAAGATGAAAACGTTCTGCGTGAACTTTATTCTTTGTTGTTTTGGGATGTTCAGCTTTACGACCTGCCTTCATTTTATGAAATCATTACCGGACGGATCACTCCAACAATTTTTTCCGAAGCCTGGTTTTTGGAAAACATAAACACGGGACCGCAGCCGTTTTACAAAACTTTTCGCTCTATTCTTGACCTGGCGGCAATAACCCTTATTGGCATAATTTTTTTGATAACCGCGCCGCTCATCGCTGCCGCAATCAAACTTGAATCAAGCGGCCCAATATTTTTCAAACAAAAAAGAGTCGGTAAAGGCGGAAAAGTATTTTTTCTTTATAAGTTTCGTTCCATGAAAGCCCTTGCTCCTGATGGCAGCGCTGAAATTGACGGCTGGCAATTCGCTAAAAAAGGCGACCTTAGGCAGACATTGGTGGGCGCGATTCTCCGCAAATTACGGCTGGACGAGATGCCGCAATGCATAAATATTATTAAAGGCGACATTAGTTTAATCGGCCCGCGGCCGGAACGGCCGGAAATCGTGGAACAACTGCAAACGCACATGCCGTACTACAGCTTGCGCCACGCGATTAAGCCCGGGCTAACTGGCTGGGCGGTCATTCATCAAAATTATACCGATGACATAGAAAAGTCACTCCAAAAATTGCAATATGATTTATTTTATATAAAAAACAGGTCCGTCCTGTTAGACCTGTCAATTATTCTTCGGACGATCAATATTGTAATTAGAATGATGGGGCAGTAATCCCCCACTCTCTCTTCAACTCTTTAATCCCATCTTCAAAACTTATTTTCGGCTCCCAATCAAGGAGTTGTTTTGCTTTTGTGATGTCGGCTTCGGTTTTTCTCGGGTCGCCCGGACGCGACGGAATACCAACTGTTTCGCCGCCAATCAATCCGGCCAACTCGTTGACTGAATGCGGCGCGCGATTGCCAATATTGATAACCTCGCCGCGCCCTGCTTTAGCTGATTGCATCGCCATGATGTTCGCGCGCACGACATCTGCCACATGAGTGTAGTCGCGGTAATACTCGCCATCGCCGCAAATCGTCAACGGCTGATTTTCTTTTCTTTGTTTCAAAAACTTTCCAATCACTAACGCATATGCTCCATTCGGATCAACATGCGGACCATAGACGTTAAAATAACGCAAAGACACTGTTTCTAAACCATACAATTCATGAAACAAGCGGCAATATTCTTCACCAATCAATTTCTGCAAGCCGTAAGGACTCATTGGCCGAGGTTTCATTGTTTCAACTAAAGGTGAAATATCCTGGTCGCCGTAAGCTGATGAAGAAGCGCTATACACCACCCGTTTTACGCCAGCGTCTCTGGCCGCCACCAACACATTTAATGTACCATTAACATTCGCCTCATTAGTTTCCTGCGGATGTTCAACCGAATAAGGCATCCTCGCCACTGCCGCCGCGTGAAATACGCCATCAACCCCTTTCAGTACTTTTTCTAAATCCGCCATATTCCTGACGTCCCCCTCCACATATTCCGCCCCGGATTGAATCCGATCGGAAAATCTGCCACTGGAAAAATTATCCAAGACGACAACGCGATGACCATCGGCCAAAAGCTGTTTAATTAAATTTGTGCCGATAAATCCGGCGCCGCCGGTGACTAGATACTTTGCCATATTATTTTTTAAAAATAGATTGTGAACCAACCGCGATCACGTCAAAACCGGATTTTTGCAGTTCATGATATTGGTGCGCCAGCATTCTCCGCCCATCCATAATCAATGGTTTGTTTTTTGATCTCACCAACAAATCTCCCAGCCCCCTAAACTGCGGCCAATCAGTCGCGATTATCACTGCTTGAGCGCCGGAGACGGCTTCATTCTCGCTTTTAAAATATTTAATTTGTTTTGATTCCGTAAATATTTTCTCAAACCATTCTATCGCCGCCGGGTCGTAACATCTGATCTCTCCAACCTGTTTTTCCAAAAGAAAATGGACGATATCTATGCTTGGTGAATTTCGGGTGTCGTTGGTTCCCTGTTTAAAAGCCAGACCCAACAGCGCCACTATCTTCCCTGTCCAATCAAATTTAGCCTCTTTTTCCGCCCGCCCCAAAAACAATTCCAGCTGTCTTTTGTTGGCCAAATAAGTTTCATTTACCAAAGTGGCATTCTGGCCGGCGGTTTGCAATTGATGAGCTAACGAACGCGCGTCTTTGATAAAACAACTTCCACCCGCGTATAAGCTATCATATAAACCCCAGCTTCCGATCCGCGGGTCAGTGATTAAAATCTTGCGCAAATTTTCAAAACTCAAATCGGAAAAAGTCTCACAAGTCCGGCCGATGACATCAAAACACACCGCCAATTTATTAAACAGCGTAAAATTGGCCAACAATTTGCCCGCCGCCGCCTCTTTTGGATTAACTTCAACGTATTGAATATTCGCGGCATTGACAAACCGCTGATAAATCTGACGCATTACTTTAAAATCTTTTTCCTGCCAGGCGCCAACCACCACTCGGTCAGGATGCAGGGAACCTTGAATCGCCTTGCCTTCCACCAAAAATTCAGGATTGGAAACCACGCCGAAATTTTTTACTCCGACTTTTTCCATCATCTCTTGAGTTTTGTCAACCATATCCACCGGTACTGTGCTTTTGTTGACGAGAACAATATATTTAGTTTGTCTATTCTGATTACGCTCAAGCAAACTCTGCGCTAACTTTTTCGCGGCCGTGAAATAAAAACTTAAATCGCTCTCCCCGGTCTCGCCGATTTCCGGCGTTGGCAGACACATAAAAATCGCGTCGCAATCATCCAAAAAATCCACAACTTGATTATAATCAGTGGTAAATTTAATTTTGTCTTGATTGCGGATTATCAAATCGCCCAAACCTTCTTCAAATAAACAGGATTGAATAGTGTCGCGATCGCCGGAACTTAATAATTCAATTTTCCTTTTATCCACGTCAAAAACCAAAGTCTGATGCCCGCTGTCAGCCGACACCGTGGCCGAACACGCGCCAACAAAACCTGAACCGATATATAGAATATTCATAATTTTATGTTTGAACTTCCCATTGTTCAATATATTGTTTAAATTTAGTAATTCTAACCGCGTCGCGCGCGTCAAACAAAAATGGGGCGACGTCTTTCGCCATTTCTTCAAAATTCACTTCTTTGCATCGTTCTAAAAGTTTCTCTTTCAATTCCGACAAACTCCCGATGCCGATTTTTTGTTTTAAATAGTCAAGATTGGGTTTGGTAATGCCCATCAAATAGGTAATATCATAAAAATCCCTACCCTTGCTGCGGTTTCTTTCCAACGCGGCGATAAATTTCTGGCTCAATAAAATATCCTTTGGATTATGTTTCACTTCAAAAAACATGCCGAAATTTTCCAAAACCGCTATCTCCGGAATAAAACCAAAATCCTGTTTTACAGTATCCAAACGCACTAAAATTTTTTCATTTTCATGCGGCGAAAATCCATAACGGAACAACATGTCAGAAAATTTAAAATAGCAATGGTAAGCGCCCTTAAAAACATTCCTAAACTGCACCTGAAAACCGAGCTCCGCCAAATCATTTTGTACCTTCTGTGTTAAAATATCAAATTCATCCACCGATAGGCCAAAATTATCAAAATCCAAATCTTCGGAAAATCTTTGCGTATGAATAATCATCCGCAGGGCTGTTCCGCCGATAAAACTCAACTTCGTAGTGTGTCTAAAAATTGAACGCAGTATTTCATATTGCAAATACTCCACATACAAACCGCGCGGATTGTGGACCGGATAATTTTTGCCTTTGGCGTAACGCAAGATTGAATTAAGGTCTTCCATACTAAAATCTGGAGAGTAATTTTTTAATTAAATCATTCAGTAGGCTGCTATTAAACAGCGCCGCGTAATGAGACAATTTTTCTTTATCAACTTTTTGTTTTAAATTTTCATAATCAAAGCGCAACTCATCAATCCGCGATTCATTTTTTAAACGGCTCTTATTAAAATAGAAAAAATCCACCACGGCTTTCTCCGGTTCCGCCATCATCACGTCATAATTGAGATACTTTCTCGCGCCATAACCGATAAAGCAGTCTTTTTTTATTTTTTTATAATCAAACCGATTGTTCAAAACATCCGCTGTCCAGGTTTTTTTTGTACTAATAGAAGTGATAGTTTGGGTAACATCTGGAATAAAACCGTATTCATACAGGGCGGATTCCAAACTGACATAAGATGGCTGGTAAAGCAAATTAGCGATCAAAAATGGGTGGACCGAATTTTTGTAATCTTCCAGCAAATAAACCCTATTTTTTAACTTCAAAATATAGCCGCTTTCCTGCCATCTATTTAATTGCCTAGACGAAATTGGTTTATTTGAAAAAATGACCTTTAAATCATTCAAAGTGAAGATGGGTCTTATTTCTTTCATCGTTCTATAAAATGGCTGAAATTGCATAAATTTTCTTTAATACGTTTCTATTTTTTACCAAAAATGATAAAAAACAGAAACGAATATTTAAATTATACTCCGTATCTTTGAAATGGTAAATACTGAAGGTGTGGATAAATAATCATTGACAGACACCGCTTTCTGTGCCATAATAAACTGTTTCTTACCGGCAAACACAGGGTTTGTTGGTAGGGACGAAACAGATACAGATGAAGAAAAGAGGAAACATGAGTGCGATGACAGCGGCGTACTTGGCTGCCATGGCCAAGAGCTACAGCAACCAGGAGGGCGGGATCATGATTCCCGCCGACCAGCTCGACCAGGTCGTGGAAATCCCGCTGGGCTTCCAGCCCCTCGGGATCTCGTCCCGCCCCTCGCCAGACGGCGCTGGCGACGATGTCCTCATCGCGGCATACTTTGAGCCGGCGATCTGCCGTGCGCTGGTCACGCGCGATGAGAACGGACTCCACTTCAATGTGGACTGGATCCGCGGGGTCAATCACGGCATCCAGAGCGTCCGGCTCTTTCCGGACATCAGTCAGCCAGGCGGAGCCAACCGCGCCCAGTGCGTGTTCTGGGGACCGGACGGCAACGTCTGGGTCAGCCGGAACGGCGAGCGGGACTTCTACGTCCTCTCCCCGCCTGACAAGCCCGACGGCCGCTGGACCCTCACCAGCAAGGTCATCTTGCCATCGGACGACAAGGGTGACCAGATCCACGCTGGTCACATGGACAGCGACGGTGTTATCTACACCATCGAGTCCACGCAGTCGCCGGACAAGTGGCGCCGGCGCTACTATGAGCGACGTGACGACAGGTGGCTGCAGGCGGAGCTTGGCATATGCGCCACGCTGACCTACGGCCTGGCAAAGGAGCCGGACGGAACAGTCTGGACGATCAGCGACTTTCGCTCAAACAACCTCGCGAAGGGGTTGTACTACGAGAACAGGCTGGTCGTGCCGGACATTTGCGGAAACGGCATCGCCTTCCTGTCAGACGGTAGCGCGCTCGTGGCGCGCTACGGCCAGAGCTATCCCGGGTGCTTCAACGGCATCCCGGGCGCGCTCGTCTACGTGCCGGCCGCCATGCTCAAGGTCTAGTTACACAGTTCTTTCTCCTGCCGCTTCGGTCATACGACCGAAAGAGGTAAAGGCCAACGCGCCGATGAGAGTCTGGGAAGCTCTCAATCACCAATATTTTTCATACTAACTTATGGAAAATAGTGGCGAGGATTTCACCAACGGTGGTGAAGTCCGAACATATTGTCATTTCTAACTTTTGGAGGATATATGAACATCGTGGCGATCATTCTCGTGGTGGCTGGCGCATTCGCGTTCGCTTTCTACAACATCCTTTCACGGCACTACCAACAAGGTGAATGGAAAAATCGATCCGCGCTCGTAACCTTTCTGGAACTAGCCTTGGCTAGCGCTCTGCTCATGGCCTATTCGTTGGCTACCGGCGGACCCCGCCTCTCAACCGGCTGGCTCTTCCCGGTGCTTGCGACTGGCGTTCTCAACATCGGCATTCTGTATGCCAAAACAAGAGCGCGAGCATTAGAGGATGTGTCGCTCGTTACTCCAATAGACTCAACCACGCCGGCAATAGTGATTCTTACTGCGATGATCATTGTCGGCGAGTACCCAAGCGCTCTGGGCTGGATAGGAATATGGGTGTTGGTCCTCGGCACCTATATACTGAACATTCAGGAGTTGCGCCAGAAACTTCTGGAAAAGGAACAGGGTGGTCCACGATGGCAGCGCGAACTGCGAACATGGCTCGTGCCTTTCCTCGCGTTTAGCAAAAGCATCGGAGTCCGCTGGGCGTTCTTCGCGGTTGCTCTTTCCACCATCAGTCTGAACTACGACGGCCTCACAGCGCGGCGCGCCGATGTCGGCTTCGGGTTCGGACTGGTCTGCGCTATCGCGGCAATCGGCAACCTGGCGATAGTCGCGGTAAAGCAAGAACACCGCGCCGTCAAAATCAGGGAAGCCATCACGCGAATGGTAGTCCTAGGTGTCCCATTCGCGATTGGCGTTCTGCTGACCGGGTTGGCATTTCGTTACTCTCTTGTAGCCTATGTTGGGACGATGAAGCGGGTTGTAATCCCACTGACAATCGTTCTCGCATATTTTTTACTCAACGAACGAAAGTCCTTCCGACAAAGAATCACCGGAGGGATGATTATGACGGTTGGGGCGATTCTAATCGCCCTGTCAGACGTCTAATCTGCGATAAAAAACCCTGCGCAGTTCTGGCGCAGGGTCTCTCTTTGCCTTCAAAGTATAGTTTCATTACCAATAACCGCCGATTAATAACAAAATACTGCTCAACAGTCCAGTTGCAAACCCGGCTCTTTCCCACCAGCCAAAACTTTTTCCTTCATGAAAAACAAACAATGCTACCAAAACTGTTCCCGCCACAAATAAAAATGAATGTAGCGGTAAAACTAAGGCCGCCGGCGCCAAGATTAACGCCCAAAAAGACGCCGCCATCGCCACAAATGTGGCTAAGATAGAAAAAAGATAAAGAAACAATTTATCGCGCGCTATTTTTATGCCCCACTTGCCTTTAATTAAGAATGGCAGCAAAGAACCTAAAAAAGCTCCGCTATACCACGAAACTAAAAAGCTAGTCGGACTCATTTGTTGGACGGCGAAATATTTTATCAAAAAACTTACTAATCCGCTAATTAATACATAGGGTACGGCCAGCGCCACCCATTGCCGGCGAATTGTTAATTCTTGTTGGCGACTGGTAGCAAAAAAAATAGTAGATCCCAAAATACCGATACTGCTAATCAGCAACAAGAAACCATCCAATGAACGGGGATCAAAAAAACGCCATTCGGCCAAAAAAATGGAACTAAGCAGCACTGCCACAATTGATGTCGCGGGAACAAGCAAAATTGTCTGCGTCAAACCAATCTTAATACCGCCGGTAAACGACCACATCGCCAAAAAACCTATAAAACCTATCGCTGCCGCGTAAAAATTAAAGTTAAACTGGAATAAAAATAACGCCATGATCCAGCTTAAAAAGGCGCAGCCAAAAAACATCTTTATGAGTATTTCTTCCACTGGTTCTGTTCCGGTTAATTTTTTATTGCAGTACTGCGCTAAAACTGCCGCGCCAACACTGCAAAAAATTATCAAAAATACCATTTAATCTTCAGCTAAAGATTTAAAATATCCCTCATTACGCCTTTGATGAGAATTCAAACTTGTCCACTCCGGGTGCTGGCTGACAATGTCTAATATATCCAACCATGATAAAAATCCCTTGCCATGCTTTTGAAATTCCCCCACGACACGTCTAATAAATTCTAAATCATCTTTGGTATCCAACGTCCATCTTTCTCTGCTATAATTTTTTTTACTTTCTACATTTTTTAATTTAAACTTCTCGGGATGATTCCAGATATGCGAAGTGACATGCTCTCGTTCTGATTTTAAGATCGCTTCTGCCCAAGTCTTTTTTAAGGCCGCGAATGAGAATACTTCCACATCCAATCCGTCGGGAAAAGTCGGAGGGTGAGTATTTGAGACATAATCATAATTCCCTTCCAAAAACGCCGCTATCACCTCGTCAATTACACTTGGATCAATGAAAGGACAATCACCGGTTATCCGCACCACCGCGCCAGCCGCCGCCAACAAGGCAGTCTGATAATAACGATCCAACACATCAAATTCACTGCCGCGATAACACTTTATCCTCTTACCGGCTATAAAATGATACAGTTCATCATCTCCGGGACTGGTAGTTGTCGCAAGCCAGATTTCAGCCACTTTCCGAGATTGAGAGACACGTTCCCACACCAATTCTATGGCCTTTTTGCCGCCAATATCCAGTAAAACCTTTCCCGGCAGACGGCTAGCGCCCATCCTAGCTTGAATTATGGCTACAATCTTCATAACAAAATTCCGAATTATGCTTATAAATAAACACTCCGGTCTTTTTCCGCTGACTCTTTAGCCGCCATAATCAATCCCAAAATCTGCGCGCCTTTCCCAACCGGCGTAATCGTCTCTTTTCTTTTTTCAACGCAAGCCAAAAAATACCTAACCTCCTCAACATACATTGTATTGACATCATATGCCGAGTCTAAAAAAAATTCTTCTTGTCCCCTGTCTTTCGTCATCAACACAACTTTTTTTAAATTGGTATCCCAAATAATCGTCCCCTTTTCACCAAAAAATTCAAAATTCCTCTGGTTAAATCTTTGCAAATAATCCAAATGAATTTCTCCGACCGCTCCGGATTTAAATTCTAAAATAATTTCAGCCACGTCTTCTACATCAATTTTTAAACTGCTGATCTTTTTGGCAAAGCAGGATAATTTTTTGACATCGCCCAAAAACCAACTCAAATAATCAAATTCGTGCGAATCCAACAAGATCCCTCCGCCCAATTTTTTGTTGGCGCTGTATCCATGCTGATAGTCCTCCCAAGGGTGCCAATCGGGCAAGTACTGGCCAAACTGACAGCGCGCGGACAAAACTTTGCCGATCGCGCCAACATCAATCAATTCTTTCATTTTTTGAAATAGAGGATAAAATTTCCAATTGCTACCCACCATGGTAATCAATTTTTTCTCCCTGACTGAATCAATTAATTTATCCACTCTTGCTAAGTTATGCGACAAAGGTTTTTCAATGAATAAATCACTGCCTTTCCCCGCGGCCCAAAGAGAATTCTCCAAATGATAGACCGATGGCGAACAGACAAAAACAACATCAAATTTTTTATCAAAAATTTCTTCCAGAGAATTATAAACTGGGATATTAAATTCTTTTTTGTCGGCTTCGGCTCTTTCCGGATTTGTTTCAACCACCGCAACATTCCGCTCGCCCAAGGATAATAAATTCCTTAAATGGCGCTTGCCAATAGACCCGCCGCCGATGATTAAAATATTTTTCATCATAGCAAAACTTTTATATCATCTAAAAATTTGTCTTTATCTTCAAACAATAATGTCTTTAATCCCGCCATTTCCGCAACTTTAATTTTATTTTTTGAATTATCAATAAATAACGCTGCCTCGGCGACCGCGTCCATTTTATTCAAGGCGATCTTGAAAATTTCCACCCCATCCTTTTTTTGCAAATTTATACCTTCATCACAGCTAAAAACCTGAACCGGAAAAAAATTATTTAAATCATATTTACTGCGAATATGGTCCCTCATGACCGGGGACAAATCCGATAACAAACCGACCTTATAAGCGCCCCGCAACCGCAGAGCGATATCCATAACTTCCGGCCACAATTCATACGAATCTAAATACGCTTGAGCTAAACTCAAAGGATTGATAGACGAATCTTCGGCCAATTTAAAATGACTCATGACTTTGCGCCAAAAAACTTCACCGCTGTATTTGCCGCGATAGAAATCGTCATACACTTCCACTACTTCCTTTATAATTTCTTCCGGCGCCAGACCTAATCGCTTTTGTAATTCCTTGGAAGCGAACGGTTCCGCCTCTCGGCAACATACCCCGCCCCAGTCAAAAATTACTGCCTTAATTTTAATTTTATCAAAAATCATAATAATTGCTGTTACTGCGGCCGCACTGTTCTGGGCGCTATTATTTTCCCCTCAAGCTTTAACTCTAAATCCTTATAGTCGGAAACAGCTTTAATCTGGCGGCAAATTTGCTCGTAAACTTTCAAAATCAGATCAATTTCCGATTTTTGATGTTTATAACCGAACAAGATTGAGACGGTGAACAAAATTCCCTGCTTAATAAATTCTTGATAGACGAAAGTTTTGAATACGCGAGCCAAGTGGTCGTCTGGAATTTTTACTTTCATTACCGGATGAGGACCATAACCGACAAACTGAACCGGCAGGTCATAATCCTTTGACAACTGGTTAGCCTGCCGCATAAAATACTCTCCAATTTCGTGCATGTGTTTATGCACATCGCCATATTCCCGCATCATCTGGATAGATTCCAAAGCCGCGATCAACCCCAAGGTAAACCCGCCAAAAGTAGTAGATACGAACACTTCGTCCAGCCGTTTCATAAATTCTGATTTTCCAGAGATAATTGACAGCGGATATCCGCCGGAAACAGCCTTGCCGAAACAGGCCAAATCTGGGATTACTCCATAATACTCTTGTGCCCCGCCCAATGCCCAGCGAAAACCGGTTACCATTTCATCAAAAATAAGAATCGCGCCATGACGGTGAGTTGTGTCCTTTACTTTTTCTAAAAAATTATTTTTTGGCCGGTCATCCGACACTGGCTCCATAATAACCGCCGCGATTTTGTCCGGGTAATCAACAAACAACTTTTCCAGCGAATCGGGGTCGTTATAAATAAAATCGTGCGTGAGAGTCTTTAAAATTTCCGGTACCCCGGCGTTTCTGCCATCTTTGGTGCAAACGCTCCAATCCTGAAATCCGTGATAACCGCACTTGACAATATGGTCCCGTTTCGTAATATGGCGAGCCAAACGCACCGCTCCGCTGGTCGCTTCATTACCATTCATTAAAAAACGGCTCATTTCAGCGCAGGGCACCACCTCTCTTAATAATTTCGCCAGGGTTAATTCGTGAATAGAGGGAAGAGAAAAAATTGTCCCATTGTCAATCTGTTTTTTGACTGCTTGATCTATTCTATCATTGGCATACCCGAAGACCATTGGCCCGAGCGCCAACATCGTATCCAAATATTTTTTACCATCAATATCCCAAAGATAACAACCTTTGCCTTTAACGATAGCAACCGGCGTAACGCCAATGACAAATTGGCTGGGATTTTTACTTAAAGTCTGGGCGGCAGAAGGAATATACTCGCCGGCTTCCCGCAGATACTGTTCTTTTTTGTTCATATAAATTGTAAGATTTAATTACGTTGTATACAGTTTCACAACTGTTAAACGGCTAATCTGTCATTGCGAGGAGCTCGCGCGATCCCTCGCATTCACTCGGGACAGGCTCCGCAATCCAGCAATCGCATTAGAACGCGATAACGGTGTGGATTGCTTCGCCTGCGAAGGCTCGCAATGACTTACGAAAGTGTAAATAACGCTGGTTATTCTTACACATAAATTATTAATCAGGCCAAAAATAATCAATTTCTTCAAAGGCGGCGATAAATTTAGGCAGATCTTTAGACCAAGTTAAATTATTTTCTAAATAAACGCTCTTAAGAACAAACAGCAATTTACGCGTGAATTCATCTTTTAAAAGTACTGGCATCAGATCAATCTCGGCGGTTGAAAATCCTTTGACGCTATAATAATTTTTTAAAAAAGATTCTCTCAACATTGGAGCCAAAATCTTGGCTTCATTAGCGCTCTTATTGATCAAAAATTGCCTGCCGAAACGATAAATCGCGAAAGCAACGTCTCTGGCCTGTTCACTAATCCTGACCGCGTCAAAATCCAAAATGGCGCGAACTTCCCCACCCTCAAACAACAAATTGTGCGGGTGCAAATCGGAATGAATAATTTGCTTTGGTAAGGATTGGATTTTGTCTTGACTGCCATTAACTCCCGCCGCGATGTCAACAAAGCGACGGCGGTTTTTCAATACTTCCTTGTCAATAGCGGTTTTGATTTTTTTATTTTCAATAATACGCGCTATTCCATTAAAATCAGCCCCGGAATATTTTTTTATTTTATTATAATAGGCGCCGGTTTGCTTACTGACGAAATTAATTTTACTCGCTTTTTCCGGCTCCAACCGATTGAAGCCCGCGTGCATTTCCGCGATTGCCCTTGCCGCCGACGCAAACGCCTCGCGCGTAGGGGAGAAATATTCCCCCTCAATAAACTTAAATAAAGTAAATATATTTTTTCCTATTTTTGTGGCGGGCTTGCCAGCGAGGTTGATAATTGCCGGGCTTACCAACACTTTCAATTTAATCAGATCGTCTAATAAACTTAGGTAAAAAAAAATTTGATCTAAATCTGATAGATTTTTATACCTACGCAACAAAATATTCAAGGACTTTCCCCCGGCGCGCAAAATCACCCGATAGTTTTCCGAGTTTATCTCGGGACGATCTAAACGAAACACTCGCTTGACCTCATAACTATCAAAATAGTTGGCTAAAATGCCTGCTAAAAATGGCGGGGGTGATATTCCCGCGTATCTTATTTCCGATTGAGAAAAGTTATCAGATTGGAATAGTCGCATGCTAAAAAACGATAAAATTCACAAAAAAAGTTGGCAAAAAAACTTCAATACAGGTGGATTAATTTTAATAAATCACTCTGGTGTCTAATATGAAATGCCCCAAAACCGAGCCTGTCCGCGCCTTCAATATCAGAAAATAGATCGTCACCAACCATCAAAACTTCCTCCGGCTTAAATTTATAATGGCGCAAAATATTCAAAAAACACCGTGGATCGGGCTTGCGAAACTCCAAACCTTTTTCTTGAGCAAAAAAGATTGAATCAAAATAATGTCCAAGTTTTAAAGCGAAGACCTTGTTCCTCTGCGCATCCTCCCAGCCATTGGTAAGAATGGCTAAAGTAAATTTTTTCTTCAAATGCTCCAAAACTAATTCGGATTCGACGAACAACTTTATGTCTGGAGTATGTTCGCGGTATATTTTTACCAGCAGATCGCAATCAACTTTGGGCAGATTATATTTCTCAAAAAAGTATTCAAAATTTTTTCCTCGTCCGTGCAAAACAAAAGATTCAACCAGCGCGGCATAGATCTCTTGGGGCGCTATATTGGTAGTTTTAGACAAAAAATTCGCTACCGCTTTGAAGCCGCTCAATACGTATTCTTTTTCGTTATACAGGGTATCATCTAAGTCAAAAACCACCAATTTGATCATAGGGTAAAAAAATATCTTGGCTATACCTGATCATTGCTAAATCTTCAGTAAACTTTTCAACAATCGGAAAAACGCGATTCGCCATCAACGACAAAATAAACTCCGGGCTTTTGCAGCCAGCCGCCATGCCTAACGCGGCGCCTCCGCCAAACCTCGGATTAACTTCTAAAAATTTGATCTTTCCGTCAGGAAGTTTAAAACATTGGATGGTATTGTGGCCAATTAATTTAAGACCTTTGCCGAGTTTTTTGCATAAATCAATCATTTTTTTATCATATTTAGTAACACCGGCCTTGGATTCTCCTTGATATATCCTAAGCCGTATGCGAGGCACGGCGCAAACTGGACGGCCGTCAAAATCCGCGAGGTAGTCTATTGTATATTCAACCCCTTCTATTTTTTCTTGAATAATATTTTTATCTAAATCAACCCCTCTTAATTGCGTCATATCTTCAATCTTCAGAACTCCCAGAGCGCCCTTGCCCATACGCGGTTTAACGATACAGGGAAATTTTATCTTCGGATCCAGCCTTTGCCAAGTTTCAATGGTTGATATGCGATTGTTTTGTAAATACTTAAAAAACCGCCATTTATCTGAACAGATCGCGATTGTCCGCGGATCGGCAACCATAACCCTAATATTATTAGCTTCAAACTCATGCCGATGATTTGAAAAAAAAGATAAATCCTCGTCGCGAGTCGGAATTAATAAGGCAATATTTTCTCGACGGCAAATTGACATTAGTTTCGGTAAAAAATTGCGATCGTCTAAGCGGGGTATAACATACTTTTTATCCACGAAATGAAACGCGGCGCTAAAAGGGTCGCAATCAACACCGACAATTAAACCGGGAATTTTTAGATCGCGGTAAGCGTTTCTGAAACTATTCACCAAGGATACCTTGTGAGAAACGCTGGTAAACAAAACATTGATTTGTTTCCTCTCTACACAATCATCGTTGCGAGATTTTCTTTTTTTCATAGGCAATTATTTCCTTAATACCATCCTCAAGCCGCGTCTGCGGGATCCAACCAAGTTTTTTCTTAAGCTTCGAAACATCGGCGCAGCTAGACTCTAAGAAAATAGACTTTTTCACATTTTTTGATTTGACTTCTGGCATTAAATGTCGTATAAGCTCCAAAACCTCGCCAATGCTTGCGGAGACACCGGTGCCCAAATTTATTATACCTTTCGCTTCTTCAATCTCCGCCATTTTTATAAGCCCCAAAGCCGCATCTTTGGCATAAATATAATCAAAAGAATTTTTCGCATCAAACACCGACAATTCTTCCGACCGCAGAGCCAAACGAACCCAACGTGATATTATATCTCGCGACCCTTGGCCGTAAACACGAAAAATTCTCGCGCACGCATAACTAAATCTTCTATTCATTTTCTCATAAAAAAATTCAATATCTCTTTCTGTCTGCAACTTTGATACCCCGCAGATATTACGCGGATTTATTATTGATTTTTCTGATAAAACATTACCACCGCCGGTATCATTATATAATTTTTTATCGTAGATTAAATAGCTGGAAGCAAAAATAATTTTTTTTAAAGCCGGACATTTAACCGCTTGATTGAGGGTATAATGAGAAGCCAAAATATTGTTGGCAAAATTCGTATCCCAAAAAAGTAAATTTTCGGCGCTGCGTTCAAAATCAGCCGCTAGATGAAAAACATAATTGGGTTCAAAACGAAATAAAAATTGGGAATCGGGATGGGATAAATCGCAACGAAAATAATCAATATTCCCGAAAGCGGCCGGTTTTTCTTGAAAATCAACTGCCCGGATGTTGGCGCCCGCCTCTTTCAATAAATTTATGAGTTCTCGGCCGATAACGCCGGCCGCGCCGGTAACTAATACGTCTTTTTTATTTAAAATAGATTTTTTATTAAACATACTTTAATAATTTCTTACGCGGTTGATAAAGCCACTTTTTTAATTCAGACCTTGTCCTGAAAAGTCTAATAATTTTACCCGCCCTCTTATACCCAACCAGCCTTATCAGCCAATCAATATTAACATATCTATAAATCTTTATCAATGTCTTAAAATTATCCCTAAAAAAATATAACGCCTCTTGAGAAATTTTTGGATTTTCCAAAATACTCTCCCGAAAATAATCAGTTCTCGAGAGGTTACTCTCACTGATCAGTTTGTGTTCAACGCAATAGTCATACAGTGAAGTATGTGGAAAAGGATAAAAAATCGTACACTGCAACAATTTCGGTTTCAGGCGGGCGTTAAAATGAATTGTCTCTAATATGTTTTCCTCGCTCTCAAACGGCAAACCAATCATGTTCAAACTATTAACATCAATGTCATGCTTGTGACATTCTTTAACCACTGCCTCAATAGTTTTATTAAGAACCGGCTTCTTTAAAATTTCTTTCCGGCGCGACTCATTACCCGTCTCAACGCCAATTTGCAAACGTCGACAACCGGCTAAAGCCAACAATTTTATTGTGTCATCATTGCAAACGTTTACATTCAGATTCGCATAAAAATCCATCCCCACCTCTCTCGGCCATCTTTCGCTGAATTCTTTCAACCATATTCGGTCAAAACCCACGGTATCTTCCACAAATTGAAAATAATTGATAGCTGGATACTGAATCTTCATTGCCTTCGCCTCTCGAATAACATAATCCACTGTCTTTATGCGAAGGATTTTTCCTTTATTGCGATATAAATCAGCGTACCTGTCATTTGAACAAAAACTGCAACGGTAAGGACAGCCGCGCGCGGCCATAAGAATGCCGCGCTTGTGTGTTTTCATATCATAAAGACTTTCATAATCAAAAAGGGTCCAGTCAGGAAACGGGTATCTATCTAGATTCTGCTCCAAGACACGCGCAGGATTAAAGATGTAATCATTGTCACCCTTGACGACCGTGCCAAGAATATTTGTGGGGCGCTCACGATAGTGTTGACAATATTCCACAATTGATTCCTCGGACTCTCCAATAAAAATAACGTCAAATAATCCATCCGCCGCCACTCTTTTATAGTCCAATGTCGCGTGGCTTCCACCCAATACGAGTGGGGAATGACGGCCAGACTCCCGTATCCATCTGACCCATTCATAGACATCCGCAATCATCATCGTCGTTGAAGAAAAACCGATAATGTCAGGAGTAAAATTATCTATATCGTTTAAAAATTTTTCTTTTGCTGGACGGAGTGTGTAATGTAAAAGCCCGGTCTCCACTCCAACCCTTTTAAGAACACTGGATAATTGGGCTATTCCATAATAATAACAACCATTATTGCCGTCATAAGCATGGCTAAACTCATTTATATCAGGATAAATGAACAAAAATTTACAAGATGCCATATTCTTTATGATTTAACGTCTCTTTATCCATAAATTGATTTGGGGGGGCAGTTTTAATAATGGATAAATTTATACTTTCCATTTTTAAAATCTTCAATACCTTTCTTTTCTGCGCTTAAACGTTTTTTCATAACCGCGCTGTTATAAACAGCGGCAATTTTTTTCCGCCAGATTTTTGGTTCATGGGTAATTAAAATTTTCTCGGCGGACATAAGTCTGATTCTCAAAAGAGAGAAAGTCAAATTCAATTCCGGGGTTCCTTTTATCATTGCTTTAATTCTAGGCAGATGATATTTGTTTGAAATCAATAAAATATCTTTTAAATTTTTGTCTTCTAAAAATTCTTTCAGAAAAAATAACGACTCGTAGGTATTACCAGATTTTTTTTCCAGAAAAATATTTTCTGGCGGCACTCCTAATTCCTGCAACTCCTCTTGTATCACCTCTGCCAAAGTGGGAGCGCCGGGGGTGCGGGCATGCTGCCCTTTACCGCCCAAAAGAATGAACTTAAGTGATGGATTTTCCCTATACAAACAACTGCCCGCGATGACACGCAGACGATCGCCAACCGACCCATAAAGATCGCCTGGATCATCAAAGGTCGTGGTGCGCCAGCGCCCAGACATATCTCTCACCATTGCTCCGCTAAGTATGGCCGCTGTTGAAAAAAATTTTACCATAATAACTTACAGAAGACTTGTTACCGCCTGACCATTCCCCGGTCTAACGGTTCGCCTCGTTCAATATCAACTTTCGCCGCGCGTCCCAAAATCTCTTCATAATATTTTGGCGGCAAACCATGGCCTGGACGAATACTACGCACATTTTGTGGCGTGAACTTCTCACCAGCTTTGATGTCTTTCACCACAAACAATGATTTGCGATATAATACTCCAATTTTTTCACCTTCGGTCAATTCATAATTCGGTTTGCCAATCGTCGCTTCCGCTTCACGCACTGTTTGAACTAAATCTTTAAATTCTCCCGGCTCCAAAGAAAAGGTGGCGTCGGGGCCGCCATCAGCTCGCCGCAAAGTCAGATGCTTTTCAATAATATTGGCGCCCAAAACGATAGAAGCGACGGAAGCAGTAATTCCTAACGTGTGATCAGACAATCCGGAAATAACTTTAAAGCGTTTGGCCAAATCTGGAATGGTCGCCAAATTCATTTGTTCGGCTGTAGCCGGATAAGCGCTAACGCAGTGCAGTGTGGCAACTTGAGAAGCGCCGGCTTCTTTGAGGGTCTTTATCGCCAGTTGAATTTCAGCTTTGGAAGCCATGCCGCGCGACATAATCACCGACTTTTTAGTTTGGCCGACTCGTTTTAACAAGGGAATATCGCCAACTTCATAAGAAGCAATCTTATATAACGACACTTTCATTTTTTCCAAAAAATCAACCGCGGTGTTGTCAAACGGCGTGGAAAAAACCACCAACCCTTTATTTTCGCCATACTTTTTTAATTTCGGCTGCCAATCCCATGGTGTGTAAGCCTGTTTGTAAAGATTATATAAAATTTGATCCTGCCACACATTTTTTATTTTTACCCGAAAATAATCTTTGTCTGAATCCATCGTGATTGTATCCGGCGTGTATGTCTGCAATTTTACCGCGTCAACACCGGCGGCCGCGGCGGCATCAATAATTTTTAACGCGCGATTAAAATCCTGATTATGGTTGCCGGACATCTCGGCAATAATAAACGCCGGATTGCCTGGTCCGATTTTTCTTTTTCCTTTTGGGGTATTAATAATCATCGGTTTCATAATAATAAATTCTTTTAACGGCGTACGTTGATGCCTTCACCAACTAAATAACGCCTGGTTTTAATTATGCTTTGGTCGGTAAAATGAAATATGCTGCCCGCCCCAACCGCCGAAACATGACCATCTATAAATCCACGTTTAAAATCTTCTAAAGTTCCCACTCCGCCAGAACAAATTACAGGAACTGAAACCAAGTCGGCTACCGTGCGAATAATATCCAGATCAATCCCGCGCATCATCCCATCGCGTTCTATTGAAGTCAACATAATTTCTCCGGCTCCTTCGGCTACAACCTTTATCGCCCATTCTACCGGGTCGAGACCGGTTGATTTACTGCCGCCACGCACAAACACCTCCGGACGACCAGCTGAATTTTTTTTGTAATCTATAGAGACAACAATTGTGGAACAGCCAAATTTTTTTGCCGCCTTTCTGACCAAGCTCGGATCCTCAACCGCCGCCGTATTAATTACTACTTTATCCGCGCCGCTTTGAAGCAACAAACGGATATCGCCAAGTGCCCGTATTCCTCCACCGACCCCAAGCGGCATGAAGCATTCCCCAGAAACCTCTCTGACAATATTAAGCAGGGTTCCGCGATTCTCCTTGCTAGCTTCTATGTCCAAGAGAATCATTTCATCTGCTCTCTGCGCGTCATATATTTTCGCCGTAGCCACCGGATCGCCAACATCGCGATATCCGCTAAACTGAACGGTTTTTACCAGCCGGCCGTTCTTTAAAAGTAACAGTGGAATTATACGCATTTTCACCATAGAAAACAACTATAAAGCCACAAAATTCTCCAGCATCTTAAGTCCATATTGCTGGCTTTTTTCCGGATGGAATTGTGTGGCAAAAATATTATCCTTGGCGATCGCCGCGGTAAACTCCCCGCCATAGTCGCTTACAGCCGCAACGAGCCGCGGCTCGCGACAAACCACGTGATAACTGTGCACAAAATAAAAATCACTGTTGTCTTTTATCCCTTCAAAATAAGGCGAGGCAATTTTAAATCCAACAGCGTTCCAACCCACGTGGGGTACGCGCAGATTTGGAAATGTATCATAAAAATCAAATTTTTTCACTTCCGCGTCAATTAACCCCAGCCCCGGATATTCGCCAAACTCATAACTCTTTTTTGCCAGCAATTGCATGCCGAGACAAATGCCAAATAACGGTTTTTTTCCTTTAAGCACAGCCTCTCGCAATTTTACATCCATACCTGATTCTTTAAGATGAGACATGCCTTCGGCAAACGCTCCGACACCGGGCAGAACAATTCTCTCCGCCCGCTCCAAATCTTGTGGATTACTGGTTAAAAAAGGTTTTCCGCCCGCATACTCCAAAGCCTTTTTAATAGAAGCCAGATTTCCCATTCCATAATCAATGACGGCAATCATATCTTGGTCTTTAATCTTTAGTCCACAGCTTTTGATCCCACAGCTCTTTACCGCGCCTTATGTTCGCGGGATCGTGACGCCACGGGCTAATAACGTGAAGACTGGCGATTTGATAAAATTCAGCTTCGGAAATATTCAACCAATGAAGCAAAACATCTAGACTCGCCGGCCTTTTCCCCTCCCATTCTTCAACGAGTTTTAAGGCCTGTTCACGCGTCATGCGACCATTGCGGATATCAATTGAAGCCAAGTGGCTCATGCGTCCATAACCGCGCTTTATAAATTTCAAATAATCCTGAACGCCCTGCATCATATCTTCAATTTTTTCATAATAATATTCCGGCGGCACCCCCTCCACCTCATCGCCCTCCCAACCCAACTCTTCTGAAATAATCCGTGAATTCTTTTTTACATCCCAAGGTATATAACTGCCCAAACAAATCGAACGGCATCCAATTGCCGCTAAATCGGCGCGTTTCGGATACTGATACGGCCACAAATCACGCATCGTAATTTTGGAATCATTCAAAAAACCCAACATATCATCGGCTGTGATGCCGAGGTTGGTCCCCATATTAAAACGTCTTTCATCAACTTCTTCGGTTTCGTCGTATCCATAATAACTTGTATATTCAGCGGATGGTTCGCCCCAAACAACGAGAGGAGCGTTAAATTTTATCGCAATGTGCATCGGCAGGGAAAAAATTGCCGTGTGCTGATACCACAAAATATCGCCTTTCCGTTCAAGACTGACGCGCATCAGTTTTTTTATTAATTGCCAATTTGTTTTGAAAGATAAAAAATCCGCGCCCAAACGTTTAATCGTTCTTTCCGCGTTTGCCAATACTTTTGGACGCAAAAGCTGATGATGATATTGCACGACCAGCGGCTTCAAACCATAATCATGAACCAATTTATAAGCGGCGAAAGTGCTGTCTTTGCCGCCGCTAAACGGGACAATACAATCATATTGATTTTTTCCCCGGTATTGATCGCACAAGGCTAAAAATTCTTTCTCACGCGCCGCCCAATTAATCTTTTCCTGCTTAAACTCAATTTGCCTGCAAGTGCTACATACGCCTTGACTATCAAAAGTAATTGCCTCCTGTGTTTCTGGCATGACGCATTTTGCGCAACGTTTTAACAATTTTGGATCGCTAACGACTCTTGCGCTTCCAACGTTGACAAGGTTACTCATAACATAGAATGATTAGGATTCGCTTTCATAAAATTTTTCCATGCCTACATCGTCATACAGCTGCCCGCCGCGATTTACTGATTTATAATCAACGCTTTTTATCCTGAATCCGCATTTTTGATACACTCTCACCGCCGCCTTATTTTCTGCTATTACTTTCAATCCTAATCTGCGCAACTTCAAAACTCTAAAAGCATAACTACTCAATAAACCAATTGCTTCTGTCGCGACCCCTTTCCCCCAGTAGTCCTTATCGCCGACTAAAATACCAATAATCGCTTCCCCTTTCTCCTCATCAATGGGCTCTAGTTTTATGTTGCCAATATGTCGGCTGTTCTCATTCCAAAAAATTCCTAAAAACAAAGTATTTTCACTAATCAGTTTTTCTTTTATGTATCCTCGCAGTTCGGAAATAATCGCCTGTTGAGTGGTAAGAAACTTATTTACTTCTGGATCGTTTAGCCAAGCGCAATATTCGGCGGTAGCGTCCGACACATTAAGGATACGTAAAAATACTTTTTTCCCAGCCAAACGTAAATCTGGTATATTCATATCCGATTTTTTTTCAGTAAATACATCATGTCAACATTCGCGCTGCTTAGATACGGCATTTCCTTTTTCTTTATCAATCTTAAATCCTTAAACAAATTAAGAAACTTTCCCGCAAAATTTCCTTTCCATAATATGTTTCTGTTTCCTCGGTAAACTATTTCCGTGTGTTTATCCGCGTAATATTCATAACCCCAAATATACTTTTTAGAACAACGATACATTTCGCTCATAACTCGTTTAATATCGGGTCGAGGAAAATGGATTAAAACCGCGGCGGTAAAAACCAAATCAAAAAAACCGTCTTTGAAAGGGATATCAAAAGCCGAACCTTCGACAACATTTATATCCGGAAATAAATGACGAGATTTTATGACCGCGTCCCTGTTTATCTCAACTCCATAAAGATTGCTAAAACCAATTTTTCTAAGCAAAGCCAATTGCGTCCCAATGTTTGACCCAACCTCAAGAATCTTGGCGGAACGATCCAAATTCCCAATAAATTTTCTGTATAATTCTTCGCGGCCGATGCCAAAATTTTCGCGATGGAGTTTATCAAAACTCGCGATGTTTTTAATATTTGAATAATTGCGTCGCGTGAATTCCGTGCCAAATCCACCGCCCCAAATTTTTTCTTGATTGGTTAATCTTTTCATAAAATCCAACCGCCTAGACAGGCGCTGATTCATTGCGGTCTTAAGGTTAAATAAACAACGCCATTTTTTTTCTTTTCTTCTTTGTAGCCAACGTTTAAAAATGCTTTCAAAGAAATCGAATTATCTTCTTTTACCCGCGCCAAAATTTTATAATGGGGATTTTGCGATAAAAATAAAGCTGAACTTTCGCGAATGGCCTCTTTGCCAAAACCGCGGCCGCGCGCTTCTTGAATAAGAGCGACGTTGATTTCTGCCGTGTGTCCGCGCAGATCAAATCTAACTTGACCAATGGGCTGTTTTTGTTTATCTACAACAATATACAAACGATGATTTGAATTGGATAAAATTCTCCGCAACCAGCGACGATGGCTTTCAAATTTTACCGAATCATGATTAAAAGAATTTTTTCTTACTAAAAAATCATTGCGCAATTCCAATAAAAATTTTAACTCGTTAAATGTTGCCGATTTCAGCGATAGCATACTCAAAGCAAAAATAATTCCGCGATACTTTTTTCACGTCTTCTCCAAAAAAACTTTAATTTTATCCGAAATTATCTTCACTTCTCTGTGTGTTAATTGCGGATAGCAAGGAAGGGTCACGCATGTTTTTTGATACTCTTCCATATTTTTCAAATGTACTCTGGCAAATCCATGTCCCTTATAGTACGGCTGCCCATACACTGCCGGATAGTGAAAATTCGTGGCGATTCCATTTTCTTTTAAATACTCCGCGAGTAAAATCCTCAATTTTCCATTCTTCACTCTTACCACATAAATATGCCAAGCGCTTTCGTCGCTTGCCGACGGTAAAAAAATACCGCGGCCATTTCCCAGCTCTTCTTGATACCATTTAGCCACCCGCTTCCTGCGGGCGATGAAAGCATCCAACTTCTTAAGCTGGCTTATGCCAAGCGCGGCTTGAATATCTGTTAAACGATAATTATACCCCAGTTGGCTCATGACATTGAAACCATGCGCGTCCTTTTCAATCCCATGACTCCGTAACAAAATCAACTTTTTATAATAATCCGGGTTATCGGTTAAAACCGCGCCACCCTCGCCGGTGGTGATAGATTTTACCGGATGAAAACTAAAAGTTGTCATGTCGCTATTGAGGCTGCCGATTTTTTTGCCGTTACACACCGCGCCGAGAGCATGCGCCGCGTCTTCAATCACTATCAGTTTGTACTTTTTAGCGAGCTTTAAAATTTTCCTCATGGCGCATGGCTGTCCGGCGAAATGCACCGCCACAATAGCGCGTGTTTTTGAAGTAATCAACTTTTCAATTTTACCCTCATCAATATTGTAGGTATCCAGCCGAATATCGCAAAAAACCGGTTTGGCGCCGACTGCCAACAGCATATTAGTAGTGGCGACAAATGTATTGGGGGTGGTTATTACCTCATCGCCGCCGCCAATATTGGCCGCTAAATACGATAGGTGCAGGGCGGCCGTGCCGTTGACTGCGGCCACCGCGTATCTGGCTCCGGTATAATGACAAAGCGTTTTTTCAAATTCCTTAATTTTTGGACCTTGCGTCAAAAAATCAGACATTAAAACTTTTCGCACAGCTTGAACATCGTTTTGATCAAGGTGTTGGCGTCCATACGGAATCATAGAGTAGTGAGTAATTTTTTCATTCCTTCTTCGTCTAACCACTGCTCGTTATTATGGCTAGCGAAATAAAATCCTTCTTCCACTTTTACGCCGCTACCATAGACATCATGACCCAACCACCAATCGTGCTCTGGCATAATGACATAATGATTAGAAAATTCTTTCGTGTGCCTTGCCTCCTCCAGCGTAACCAATGCCTCGTGCAGTTTTTCTCCAGGCCTGATACCGACAATTTTTATTTTACTATCCGGCGCTAATAAACTGATAAAATCTTTAATCTTCATGCTTGGCAACTTGGGAACAAAAACTTCTCCGCCATACATTTTTTCAAGCGCCATCATCACTACCTCCACCCCCTGGTCAAGCGTAATCCAAAATCGTGTCATATCTTCGTGGGTCAAAGTAATCTCCCCGGTAGCGCGCTGTTGTTCAATAATTTTAATAATACTGCCGCGACTGCCAAGAACATTACCGTAACGCACAGCGCCAAACTTTGTCCCGCCCTTGCCTGAATAGGCATTGGCGCTGGTCATCAAACGCTCAGCGCATAATTTAGTGGCTCCGTAAAGATTGGCTGGATTAGCGGCCTTATCAGTAGATACCAAAACCATTTTTTCAACATTATTCTTTAACGCCGCCATAATCACATTCTGCGTGCCTATAATATTGGTTTTAACCGCCTCAAACGGATTATATTCCAGAGCCGGCACTTGTTTAAGCGCCGCGGCATGAATAACATAGTCAACGCCTTGCAAAGCCATAATCAACCTATCTACATCGCGGATATCGCCGATAAAAAAACGCAGCCGTCCGTCCGGGTCTGAAATTTCAGTTTGCATTTGCGATTGTTTTAACTCATCGCGACTAAAAATCACGATTCTAGCGGCCGCGCTTTGTCCCAAAAGTATGCGAACGCATCGCTGACCAAATGAACCGGTGCCGCCGGTGATTAAAATTGTTTTACCGCCCAAAAAATCAAGAGACATACAAAAAGGTATTATTTAAAAACCGTCGTGATATCGTTATAATATGATATCAAGTGGATGTTAAAAAATCAAGCCCCGGGATGTTTACCGACAAATTTAAGTTTATCTAATAAATCCCGTTCAGCGCGCAGTTTGCATATATGGGGATGTTTGGGTACAAAAAAAAGCAAAAATTTGTCTAAAATCAGACTAAAAACCTTCTTTTGGCAAATGGCGGCGACAACCAACGCCATACTTGTCGCGCCTATAACCGTATCAACTCTGATCAAATCTTTCATTATACTGCTGTTACGCGACTTTTCTAATCTTATTTTATCTACATATTTCGCTAAGATAGAATCATATTTGTCCATTGCTTCCGAGGGATGAAGCCGTAATATCACTTTGTCTTTAAAATTACTTCGCGCTAAGTTTGATAATATAATTTCCAACCACTTGAATTCATTAAATAAAATGGGCAACTTCTGACCATAACTATTAATCGCTTCGCCAAGGGGCTCGCTGACAATTAATAAATTCAACGCTGGTTTAATTTTTACGGATTTATCATATTCCGCTTCAATTTCTCTAAAATATTGATTAGGAATATAGCGGATCACAACTTTACATGGAAAAGTTCTCTTAGCCAAAAGATAGGCCGCCTTATCCCCGACCCAAATTTCATCGGGCAGATTGTTCACCCAATCGGATCGAGGAAAACCAAAACGTTCTTTGTAATTCACCCAATGATCCAGATAGGCCGCCGTCTTAATGCTTTTTTTCTTTGCCGCCAAAATCGTTTTGATCCCCAAATCCGTTGACCAGCCGACTTCAGTCAGAACTGTCAGCCGCATCTGCTGATATTTTTTGAGAACGCGTTCAATGTTTATCACTGGTCTAATTATAGATATCTTTATTTTCTTTCGCCGAAAAATTTTAACCGCGGGCCCGGAGATAAAGCAGATACAATCATTTTTCTTTTTTCTTAACTTAACAAAAGCGGATATTATTTCCGCTCCGCCGGTGTCATGACAAACGACTAAAAATTTGCTTTTATTTCTCATGGTAATCAAAAAAATTTATTTATCCCAAATATTTGTAAGTTTGCTGTATCAATTTTTGCTTGACAATCTGTAATTTTTCTTCAGAAATAACCCTAAAATAATCGTCGCCAGTTTGCTCCGGCAATTTATCAATGGAAAGGTGTTGCCGCAAAACTTTTGATGTCCCTTCGACCAATACTTTAATCATGTGAAAAATCAGATTTGTCCTCATTTTTTCATAACTATCGCCTCGATGAATGGCCATTGCTTCGCTGTAAACAATCGGGCCGGCGTCAATACCATCGGTCATAAAATGACAGGTGGCTCCCACCTCATCATCATTGTAAATCGCCCATTCGGCGCAGGTACAACCGCGATATTTTGGCAAAATTCCAGGGTGGCAATTCAATATTCCTCGTTTCGGTAATGATAAAATCGGACTTTTCAGAATCCGAGGAGTCCCGCCATTAATTATTAAGTCAGAGTTCAATGATCTTAATAAATGCAAACAGTTTTCGCCATTATGATTTTTAACCAGATAAGTCGGGAGGTTAAATCTCTCAATATCAAAAAAATCCGGCCAATCAAAAAAATTGCAGGTTCTTTTTAAAACGATCTCTCTGTTTTTTTCGCTAATAATACCATCCAGTACAATCGCTCCCACAGCGATACCTTGAGCTTCCATGGCCGACAATAAGAGCGGCAAGATTTCACTGCCAATGGTAGATAAAATTATAACTTTCTCCAAATTATTGCTCATCATTTTTTTTTAATTCATCCTTAAATTCATAAACTTTTTGAAAGGCTCTTACAACATCATCCAAATCATCTCTGGTGGCGGGCGGACGCATGAATTCATGCAGGAACAATTCTTTTTCATACAAACGTTCCGTAACCGGACAAATTCCTTTTTGATACGAAACTGTTGCCGCGGCTGAATTAAACGGATATCCATTATTTCCAAAAGCGATTCTCTTTTGAAACAAAGGCAGCAGATATAAAGGTTTGGCATAGCCGCAACTTATCTGCTGACCTTCCGCCTCACGGAGCTCGGTCACCGGCAATTCGGCTTTAACGGCAGCAATAAATTTATTCCGTTCCACTCCTGCTTCATTTTCATTGTATAAAAATGGCTGAACATAATACACGTGAGAGGACTCGGCGCGCACCCGCGGACTGCGAATGCCGGGAAAACCATTTAACCGTCCCGTCAAATAACTACAGTTATCAATTCTTTCCTTTGTCAGTCTATCAAGTTTTTTCAGCTGTTCGCGGCCGATCGCCGCTTGAATTTCCGTTAAACGAAAATTAAGGCCGACCATATTAGTTAAATCCGCCACCCCCTTATCCTCAACAACCGCTTCAGCGTGATTACAAATCAACCGCACCCGTTCAGCTAATTTGTCATTATTGGTTACTACTATCCCGCCCTCGCCAGTATGAATATGTTTATGATAGTTCAAAGAAAAAACGCCGACATCCCCCAGAGTGCCGGCAAACCGTCCGCGATATTTTGCTCCCGGAGCTTGGGCGCAATCTTCAATGACAATCAAATTATGCTCCTTGGCAATAGCATTGATCGCTTCAGCATCGTACGGCTGGCCAAAAATATCAACGACAATAATCGCTTTGGTGCGCTCCGTTATTTTAGCGCGCACCGATACCGGATCAAGACAAAAATGCTCCGGTTCAATATCCGCAAAGACCGGAATGCCGCCATACCACAGGGGGGCGGTTGCTGACGCCGCCATAGTATATGGCGAGACAATGACTTCATCGCCAAAACTAATACCGACAGCGCCAATGGCGGCGATTAATCCAGAGGTGCAAGAATTAACAACCATAGCGTGTTTAACCCCAAAATACTCACTCCACTCTTTTTCCAGCGAGCGCACTTCTGGGCCGCCGTAAAAGTCATCATGCCAGCAACCTAAATAACGCGATAAAATTCCCGAATCCATTACTCGATTAACCGCGTCTTTTTCTTCTTGTCCAATCACCCGATAAGCGGGGAAAAGTTTTTTTCTAACCGGCTGGCCGCCAAAAATCGCTAATTCAGACATATTATTTATTTTTTAATCCTTTCAATAAATCACCGCAGACAATCTGCGTCTTTAAAGCGTCTTGCCCGGCACATAATAAATCGACTTTTTTGTCCAAAAAATTTACCGCATTCCCCGCCAGACCGACAGCCGCCCGATTCAGTTTGACGGCCGTTTCTTTTGGCCTGCCTAATACAGAAAATTCAGGATATGATTTGTCTTTGGCAATTTTTTGGACAGCCAGAACAGAGCCAAAATTCGTAAAACGCAGTCGTGCTTTTTCCAGAAGTATATCCATTTCAAAAATTTCATAATAGCGGCTATCGCCAACAACCAAATTTAAACTCGGGCAATCTTCTAATTTTAACCACCCCCCAACACTTGGATCGTTGCGATGATAATCAAAAATCGCATTCAGCGCCTGGCAATCCAAGACATCGCCAAATAAATATCGGGCGAAATCTATCAGATGAGAACCGGTGTGAAGCAGTCCTTTATTATAAACGCCCACAGCGCTTATAACCTTTCCATATTTTTTCTTCTTTATGTCCAGTCGGCACTTTTGGATTGTAGAATCAAAACGGCGGGAATAATTTACTAAAATCGGTATATTCATTTTAACAATTTTTTCGGCAACCAGCCGGGCCTGCCTGATATTCGCGGTCAATGGTTTTTCGCAAATAATCAAGCGCGGCTTGGAAGATAAAACTTTTAATAACGTGGGGTAATGATCCGCATCAGGGGTGCAAATGCTGATTAGATCCGGCTTATCGGCCAACAAATCATTTAAATTTTTATAAGCCAGTACCGACCATTTCTTGGCGGCGGCGCGCGCTTTTTCCGGCTGTATGTCAAAAAAACCAACCAACTCTACGCGAGGATTATTTTTGAAAGCATGAGCATGGGTAGCCACTGCCGCCGTACGTGAATTATCAAAGCCGCTGCCGATTCGCCCAGCGCCGATAATTGCCGCCCGATATTTTTTAACCCTGCCGCGGGTCTTTATCTTTGACATGTTTATTAATTTCTAATAAGTGTCTATTCTTGTTAAGAAACTCCACAACCTTAACGACGCTAAAATCTTCGTCTACTGGTAATAAATTTCTAAAAATCTCATCGATCAGCTTATAATCCGATAGTTCGTCAAGGGTTAACCGCATAGCCGGACCACTCGCTTCGGCCGGAGCCAGCCAGCTTCCCAGCTTATATCGGTCAGGATGGTGATAAATATAATAGGAAACATGCACGCGATCTATCGGATCGCTAGTTAATTTATCAACCTCGGCTAAAACACGGACCGGAAAAACCTGCACATCAAACCCGACGGGATAAGTAATCAGAGGAATCATATTAGCCGCATAATCAACATTTTGAGAATAAAATTCCTCAATCCCGCGATCTACTATGCGCCAATCCATCAATGGACAATCGCCGGTAATCTCTACGATAATATCAGCGCGCACTGACTCCGCCGCGCCCAACACCCGTTTCAAAACATCAAGTTCACTGCCGCGAAAATATTTTACACCCAAGCTCTCGCAAAGCTCCACTATTGGTTCATCGGTCTGATTTGTGGTTGTCGCTACCACGATTTCATCAATATAGAGGCTCCTCTTCAGACGTTCAACTAATCGTTCCAGCGCCGGCTTACCCGCTAATGGCAGAAGCACTTTGCCCGGCAACCGCGTTGAAGTCATCCGCGCTTCAATGGTGGCGACAATTTTTTCCTTATGTTCTTTATACATTATAATTATGATTAAACCTGTTTTTTAATTTGCGCTAATAAAAACCTTACATAACCGTCCTTCACTCCGCGGCTATCAATCGCCGCGAGTTTTTTGGTATTTTCGTCATTATACCCGGGCCATGATAAATTGCCAAAATGATATAAAAAATTTATTATCGCCTGTTTTTCAACTTTAAAACCATTGATAATCTTTTCAATCGCTATTTTGCATGATTCCGCGCTATTGACCTTAAACACCCCCGAACAATGCTGATACCAAGGATAACCGAAAACTAACACCGGTTTTGATCTCAACAATGCTTCCCATCCCGGCGTTCCGGTAACCGTGGCCACCGCCCGAGCATTATTGATTAAGTCATAATTACTGGTAACCACTGGCATCAATCTTACATTGGGCAACCGGATAATCTCCTTATAGTAACCGCGATAACGATAACTAAAATACCTCTTGCTATTTGTTATCCACTGACCAGGGTGTTCTTTAACATAAATCAACCAATCGGGTGGAATCGCGGCCGCCAATGTTTCAATCATTAGGAGCTGATCCACGAATACCCCGCCCATCGGAGAGGTGGTGGCTTCTGGCTGGTAATTAAGCGACAGATACACAAATGGTTTGCCGAAACCCGGTTCGGTCTGTACTTGAACATATTCTTTTTTCATGTTTGAACCAATTTCCGTCATCACAAAATCAAAAATTTTCTTAAAAATAGACAAATTGGCGATACTTTTCCAAATTATTTTAACTCTCAAAAGCAATAAATTGCGGCCGGAACGCGATGCGACATATTCTCTGGTATATGCCGGCGTGGCATCAATTCGCTGACTCGTCTGCCTTTCATAATACGACCTAATTCCCGCGCCCAAGTCAGACACCGAGTAATCTTGTCCTTGTCCGACGATTGCGTTTTCTAAATCGCTGTTTCCTTTTTTATAGTCGTTCAATCCTATCATTCGATACCCATCCATAAGTACCACATCAAACATTATGGTTTTTAGGCCAAATAATTTGGCCAGAGAATAGATTACAAAATTATACACGGTATGTGGAGTCACCAAAAAAATTATCGCTTCCGGCTGAAACTTTTTTAAAACTCCTGACCAATACTTTACCAGATGATAATAAAAATGCTTTCGTTCATCCACCGATAAACTTGGATATTTTTTGTTCATCATGGTCAGTGTGGTTGACTCAACATCGGCAAGTTGAACTAACAAATCCTCACCGGGAGGCGGGAACTCCGAATCATCCACGCCGGGCGCCGGCCGACCGGCCAAAGCATCAAAATGATCGTGAAATACTGTGTTGGGAAATTCAACTTTTGGTATACGGCCAAGATTACAACCGGACCAATACGATATTTCATGTCCGTCTTTTTTAATTTCCCTAATGACATCAACCATTTCCGGCAATCCATTTGCCCATTCAATCACAAATAAACGCATATACCTTTGTTTTAAACTCTATTTTAAATTATATGCTTTTGAAAAATACGATTCGCGGTTCTTTAATAAATCCAACGGCGCGCCCTCTTCAATGATCCTTCCTTTTTCCAAAACAACTAATTTATCGGATGTCATTACGGTAGATAACCGATGGGCGATCACCAAAACCGTAATTTTCCCGCGCAACTTTTCAATCGCGCGCTGAACCATTATTTCCGATTCGTTATCTAGCGCGCTGGTGGCTTCGTCCAAAACTAAAATGCTTGGTTTACGCGCCAAAACTCTCGCTAATGCGATGCGCTGACGCTGGCCGCCGGAAAGCGACATGCCACGCTCCCCAACCACAGTCATGAACTGCTGGGACAATTTTTGAATAAACTCATTGCACTGCGCCATTTCCGCCGCTTCCAGCGCGTCTTCATGGGAAATAGATTCGTTATAAAAACGGATATTATTTTCAATCGTATCATTCAAAAGAAATATATCTTGCGAAACATAACCAACTCCGGCGCGCCATTCAGCCAATCCGATCTCATTAATATCAATACCATCAACACAAATTGAACCTCCGCTGGGTTTAAACAATCGCAATAACAAATCCACGAGAGTGGTTTTGCCAGCGCCAGACGCGCCGATTATCCCTATCATCCGGCCGCACTCTATTGAAAAATTTAAATTGGAAAGAGTCTTTTTGCCAGAATTGTAAGAAAAGTCAACATTTTTAAAACACACTTCTTTCTTAAAACTAAATTTTTTTCCTCCAGTATCAATCTCCTGATGACTCGCCGCCTCTTCCTGATACTGTAAAACATTAACCACAAACGGCGTAAGCGAAGCCAACGTGTGCGCTTCAGTCTCGGCTAATTGTATATGAGAAAATAACTTATTAATCGCGTAGACAATCACAGCGAACGAAGCAAAATCGAATCCCTTAACTTTATAAAAAAAAGCAAAAATACCTATGACAAAAAGAAGACCGACCGGCTGTAAAAGCGTATTAGTCAAATTCTGCATGATGGCATTTTTTACGGTGAATTTCTTAATGTGATTAAAAAAATCGTCCCCTTTTTCAATTAAAAAATTTTCCGAAGATGATGTTTTAATGGTTTTAATCCCAATTATGCTTTCACTGATAAAGTGCGCCGTCTGCTTATATATGCTGGCAATCTTCTCGGAAAATAGTTTATTCCGATAAAAAAGCGGCTTCAACAAGAACAAAATGACAACTCCGGAGATCATCGCCAGCGCGGCAATAACCGGTGAAATGTTGACAGCCACAAAACTATAAACTATCAAATTGGCCGTAATCAAAATGGCAGAGCTCATATGCGCCAACATGGCAGAGCTATAATTGATATCAGTAATCAATATCTGATCCAAATAACCGACCTTCTGTTTAAACAAATTCGGCCAATCGGATAACAGAATGAGCCGCAAAATTTTATGCCGCGTTGCCCGCTGATAATCAGCAATAATTCGGGCGGAAATAAATTTAGCTAAAAACAGCAAGACCGCTTTGGACAAAAATATCACGATAATGAAGATTAGAATTGATTTTAGGCTATACGGCAGATGAAAAAAACGAAAAAAACCTTGGATCGCTTGTGAAATAATATCCACTTGCGGCGAAGAAGATTTGCCTAAAAAGGAAAATAAAGGAATTATCGCGTTTATGCCCACCCCCTCCAAAACGCCGCCAAAAAAACCAAAAACGGACAGAAAAACTATCTGTCTCTTATAATCGCCAAACGCGCGGCGCAACAAACGCAAAAGGTTTAAAATTTTATTATTTCTGAACAGCACACTATTGTTTAATTTTAGATTGATCCGACTTATAATTCGTGGTTTTAATCAGCTCATCCCCTTTCAGCCCTAAATGTAATTTTTCTGATATGCGCTCTAAATGTTTCTTTATTTCTTCCTGAAATTCACTATCGGACATTTTGGTTAAATTAATTCTTAAATCTTGACGATCCCCGAGCGACAAAACATACGCTTCTTCATCCTTTACCATCCCATTCTTAAAAATATAATCATACATCGGAGTCATTGGCATGGGGAGGAGATACCCACTACTTGGATAGATGCCGAGGTCATAGCAAAGATCCATCGTTTCCTTAATCGTCTCTTTGGTCTCTTGAGGATAGCCGAAAACCAAACTCGTCCAACTGGATAGGTCGGCCTTATCCAATAGCCTCTTCTGCATGGCAAAACTTTTTAAATCCAACATTTTATTCATTGAGCGACGGATCTCTTCGTTGGCAGACTCAAGCGAATAGCCAAAACCAATGCACCCCGCAGATTTGATTTTTTTTAGCAACTCTACGTCATTTTCCGAATTAAACAAATTGGAACGGCAAATGGCGGTCCAAAAAAATTTTAATTTTTCCACTAAAACCCTGTCCACAAAATCTTCAACCTGTTTTTTGGTCAAAAAAGATAAATCATCATTAAACATGATATAATTAATTTTATATCTATTTTGCAATTCTTTAATTTCCTCCAGCACAGAATCGGTTGACCTAAAACGATAACCGTTGCGTTGAAAAACTTGGTAACAGAAAGAACATTTAAACGGACAACCCCGAGCGAAATTAACCATAAACGCCCTAATGCCGTCCTTCGGAATTGGAGGCGGGTCATTGATAAGCTCTCTCGCGGCCACAATATAAGCCTCCATATCAAAACTATCCCACCCGGGAAACGAAATGGAGTTAATATCTTTAATTACTTCCCGCGGCGGGTTGCTAAAAATTTCATTTTTTTCTTTATACCAAATGCCTTTAACCCCTGCCAGTGATTCAGCATTTTTTATCTTGTCAAGAACCTCAACAATGGTTATTTCTCCTTCCCCGATAACCGCGACATCTGCCTCGGTTTTTTCCAATAATAATTTCGGAATTGAATCCGCCACCGAATTGCCGACAATAATTACCGCGCCTTTTTTAACCTCTCTGATTATCCGAGTTAAGTTTTTGACCGTCTTGTAGCCAGTCGCGATGCAACCAAGCGCCACGACATCAAACGTGGCGCTTGTTAAAAAACTCTTGATTTCCTCTTCCGATTTACGGTCTCTATCCAAATCCAACATCTCAAAATCATATCCGGCTCTTTGAATGGCGCCTACCACGTATGATAAACCCAAAGGAAACATAATCTGCGGTTTATACGGCCTTAAACAAACATTTATCACTAAAATTTTCATATTTCTCTCTATATTTTCCATAGATATATATTGGCTAAAAACTCAACTCTTACAAATAAAACAAATTTGACTTCCGTGGGGCAAATCTATATAATATATGGGCTTATTTTAGACTAAACCTGAATTAAAGTCAATATTTATGAAAGCGTGTTTTTTATTACAGAGAAATTTCGCTTATCTTGGCCATATTTTGGCAATTATTCTCAAAAATAAGTACAGAGTCGAACAATTTTGCGGCTTTGTCAATTTGCGTTCGAGCCATGATTTCCTCAAAAACCAAAAGGATATAGACTATTCATCTTTGCTTCTTGATGAAGATATACATGAAGAATTTAAAAATACCAAGCTTGACTTGGACTTTTTAAAAAAAATGGAAAAAGACTATGGCATACCGAATCTCTGGCCATATATCGCAATCGACCGAGTAATAATGTCAAATCAATTGGTGCGGGAGTACCCTTACGATAAATCGCCTTATAATTACGAAGAAATTTTAAGAATCCTGCAGATTAAGGCAAAAACAATTTTAAACTTTTTAAAAACCGAAAAACCGGATTTTATTGTTTTTTCCGCGGTCGCCGCCATGGGAAGCATGCTTCTCTTTCATATGGCGAAGAAAATGGGAATAAAAACTTTTGTAATCCATCCTTCTTACATAAAAAATTCTTATCTTTTAAGCGAAAAATATGATGACTTTTCTTATGTTAAAGAAACTGCGAATAGCTATTTAGAAAAAAATATAATTCCCGAAACCGTTTTGGAAAAAGCTAAATTATTTCTTGAAAATTTTCGTTCCGCGCCGCATCCGCATTACGAGCCGGCTCATCCAAGCAAACAGCCTCTTCAGCGCGCGAAACAATTTCAATTTTTGCTGCCAAAAAATTTAAAGAATAATATTTTTTCACTGGCAAAAAATTTTTATGAGCATTATTCCAAAAAAGATCGCCACGATTATGACTATATCGGGCCTTGGAATTACCTAAAAGACTCTTTTAAAAGAAAAATCAGAAATTTAATCGGGATTAACGATCTGTATGATCAGTCTATCCCAAATGAAGATTTCGCTTTTTACCCTCTTCATGTTGAACCGGAAATCGCCACCCTGCTGTATGCTCCGTTTTTTACAGACCAGATTCACTTAATTAAACTGATCGCCAGATCATTGCCGGTAGGTTACAAACTTTACGTAAAAGAACATCCAATGATGGTGGTTTATCGACCGCGTTCTTTCTATAAAGAAATAAAAAAAACGCCGAATGTGCGGCTTATCAACCCGGCGGTAACCAGCTTTGAGCTTATTCTCAACGCCAAACTTATCACGACAATTTCCGGTTCTGTGGGCTGGGAAGGAACGCTTTTAAAAAAGCCGGTTATAACCTTTGGGAATATTTTTTATAACCAGCTGTCTTTTGTAAAGCATTGCAAGACCCCCGAAGAAATGCCTTATTTAGTGAAAGAACAATTAGAAAACTTTAAATTTGATGAAAATGAACTGTCACGACTTATTGCCGCCATTTTTGAAGAATCGGTGGATGTGCCGTTAAGTTATCTTTGGGAAAAAGAAACAGACAGTGAAAAACGAAAAGCCGGTCTGGAACCGCTGGCCGAATTAATAATGAAAAAATTTACTTTTAAAAATGTTTATGCCTAAACAAAAAATCGCTTTTATTACGGGTATCACCGGACAAGATGGCTCATATCTTGCCGAACTGTTATTGTCCAAAGGGTATAAAGTACACGGTTTTGTCCGCAGAAATTCTATTCTTTATAATTATGAAAGATTGGAAGTTACAGCGGATTTTCCGCACAACAAAAATTTGCTTATGCACTATGGCGACATGACCGATTCCGTATCCATCACCAATATTTTAGCAAAAGTTAAACCTGATGAAATATATAATTTAGCGGCGCAGTCTCATGTTAAGGTCTCGTTTGAAACTCCGCTTTACACCGCGCAAACCAGCGGTATTGGAGTTTTGAACCTGTTGGAATCGGTTAGAGCTCTGAATCTAAAGTCAAAAATTTATCAAGCATCCACTTCCGAACTCTATTCCGGCGACCCCAAAGAAGCTCCCCAGAATGAATTGACGCCATTTAAGCCAAAAAGCCCATACGGAGCAGCCAAGCTTTATGGTTTTGAGATCGCGCGAATTTACCGTGAAAGTTACGGCATGTTTATTTCCAACGGCATCCTTTTCAACCACGAGTCGGAACGCCGCGGAGAAAGTTTTGTAACTAGAAAAATCACCCTTGGCATCAGAGATATCCTGGCTGGAAAAGAAAAATATATTAAATTGGGAAATGTAGACGCCAAACGTGATTGGGGTTACGCTCCAGAGTACGTTGAGGCAATGTGGAAAATTCTCCAACAAAATAAACCGGATGATTTTGTAATCGCAACCGGAGAAACTCATTCGGTAAAAGAATTTTTAGTTGAAGCATGCAAAGCCGCCGGTCTAGACTGGACTAGAGTTTTGAAAATTGATGAAAAATACAAAAGACCAAACGAGGTTGATTGTCTTTGCGGAGACGCATCCAAGGCCCGTAAAATATTGGGCTGGAAGCCAAAAACTGCCTTTAAAGAATTGGTAAAAATTATGGTGCAAAATGATATAATTAATTTGTCTAGGTAATTTTAGATCGTTTGTTTATCTTCTCAATTTCGTTAAAGAGATAACCAACCATTTTATCGCAATTAAACTGCTCTCTTCCAATCCTATTGTAACACTCGTCAGAAAGCTTTTTTCTTAGACTTTCATCATTTCCCAGCAACTCAATCGCTGACGCCAACTCTTCTGGATTGCCATTGTTGACATAAATAGCGCAGTTGCCGGCCTGCCATTCTAACCCGCCTCCGCGCGGTAAAATCGATGGAATGCCAAATAACATGGCGTACAGAAGTGAAATAGAAGTTCCTTCCGGCTTCCAGCCAACCTGCGCAAAGATATCGGCTTGTCTGTAATAATCAAATAATTTTTCCTTAGCTACCCAGCCTGGAATTTCAACATAAGGTTCAAGCGATAACTTTTTTATCCTCTCGACGACGAAGTGCTCATCCGGACCAGATCCGCCAATAATTAGTCGAAATTTGTGTTTATCTTTAACTAGAGAAAAACCATCAAGCAACAAATCAAAACCTTTGCCTCGAATCATACGACTGGAAAACAAAATTTTAATCAGCCCATCTTGACTTTTGCGTTCCGAATAACATCCGCAAAAGATGTTATTTTCCTTTTTTAAGCTATCAAAATCAATCAGGTCGCCAATGACCATGTGACGTTTGGCCCGCAGACCAAAATTTTCGTAAACCTTTTGTAACGGAGGACTCACAAAGGCGCATAAATCTATGGACTTAGCCAACCACATACCAAGATAACGTTCTGCTAAATAACGGATTTTCTTTTTAATTTTACCTATTAAACCGTCAGTAGGATATGCAAAAGAGGTAATAAGATTATCCGGTAAACCTGCCAAATATGAATTAAACAACGCTGCCACAGGAACGCTTCCTTTTAATCTGCGATATATCCCGGCTCCATATAAAAATAAATGTCCATCAATATGAAAAAAGTCAGCTTGCGTTTCGTATTTCTTCAAAAGCTTTATGGCAGCCAATTGAATACCAAGCAGATCTGTCGCTGATATATTCTCCTCTACTATTTTATATGGTAAATTATGAGGAATTTGATTATTTTTAGAAAATGCAGTCACTACGACAACGTCATTGCCAAACTTTTGTAAAGTACGAATGATAATGTCTAGTTCTTCCACAGAACCACCGGACGAGGAAAAATTCATTTTTGAAGTTAAAAAAACTATTCTCATATCATAAAAGTAAAAATTTAAATTGGTTGTTACGGCGAATAGCCGAGTTTGCGCGCTAATTCTATCATTTTTTCTTTATTCCTTTTTTTAACAGGCCGGGCGGGTACGCCCATGTAAACAGTCCACGGTTCAGTGTCTTTCGTAACCAATGCGCACGCCCCGATTACCGACCCCTCACCAATGGTCACGCCGGGCAATACAACAGAATTTACACATAGGTTTGAAAAATCTTCTAACGTTACATGGGTAAAATTTACGCTAGTATATTCAAAAGGAATCCCCGGCGCGCTAACAAGGCCGTCTCCTGAAAAATTATCTGAACCGCACAATATTTTACTACCGGCTCCAATCGTAATAAAACTGCCAATCTTCAGTATGCTTTTAGGCCCCCCAATTACTGTAACATATGGTCCAATATGAATATAACTTCCGATCTCGGCCGGCGGGGTTAAATAAAGGCCGCAATCTATACGTATATGGCTACCAACTTCTAATAAATTGGGCCGGCGAAGCTCTATATCATTACTAATAAAAACGTCTTCTCCGAATGATTTAAGTTTGGAATAATCATAACCAGCGCTTGACTCGTCTGACAATTGTTTTTTCATAATCTCTAAAATAAAATGTGATGTTAGCCAGGTTTTTTAATAAGCGGGGCTTTAAAAATATCTTTATTTTTTTCACTAAATTTTCTTGTTTTTAGTAGAACAAAGCTTGATCCTTCTAAAAATTTTACGGCATGAGTTTCATATGGTTTGAATATACAACCTTGAGACTTGGACAGAATAAATTTTTTAGTTTTACTTCTTGGACTGTTAATGTTTTTATAAAAAATCATTGCGGAGCCGGACATCACGAAAAACATTGTTAGACATTTCTTGTGATAATGATTACCAATAATTGAACCCTTTTTCATAAAACCGCCATTAATGGATTGCCAGCCCGTTTTACTATTGAAATATTCCAAAAAAATTCCCCTCTTGTCATGACGCGTAAAAACCTTAATTATTTTTTGCATATCGGCAATGCTTTTTTTACATTATACCCCTCAAATTGACAGTTTTCTGTGCTTAACTTATAATAACATTAATTATAACTAAACTTTGCGCCCTTGGCAAGGGGGTGTAAGATTCGCTATAAGCAAATTAATTATGGCTAATTGCAAAATCCCTTGGTATCAACCGATGGTTGACGAGGAGGAAAAAAATTTAGTTTTGAAAGTATTAACAGAAAATTACTTAAATGATGGAAATGTAACTGATCAGTTTGAAGAACGTTGGGCAACGATGGTAAACGCCAAACACGCATTGGCAGTAACCAGTTGCACAATGGGCATATTTTTGGCTCTCAAGGGGCTTAGAGTAGGAACCGGAGATGAAGTCCTGGTGCCAAACATGACGTTTATCGCTACGGCCCACGCAGTGGAGCTGACTGGCGCTAATGTTGTTCTCGTAGATGTTAATCCACAAACCCTGACTATAGATATAGAGGCGGCCGAACGATCGGTAACTACCAAAACAAAGGCAATTGTGCCTGTGCATGTGAGCGGCCGCGGGGCAGACATGGTTAAAATTTTAGAACTTGCGAAGAAACATAACTTGTTGGTAGTAGAAGACGCGGCTGCGGCGTTCATGTCCAAACAGAACGGTCGGTATTTGGGTACCATAGGAAAGGCCGGCTGTTACTCTTTGTCGCCCTTTAAAATGGTCTCTACAGGGCAAGGAGGCATAATTGTTACTGATGATGACGCACTTTTTGAAGAACTGGTTAAATTAAAAGACCATGGGCGGCCGGTAAAAGGAACCGGGGGAGACGATATCCATCAAAGTATTGGTTATAATTTCAAATACACCAATTTACAAGCCGCTGTTGGCTTGGGACAGCTAAATAAAGTTGCGTTCAGGATGGATCGGATAAAACGCGCCTATAAATTGTACAAGGAAAATTTGAAACCAAACACCGTTAATCTGTTTCCTTTTAATATCGCGGAAGGCGAACTCCCGCTTTGGATTGACGCCTGGACAGAAAAACGCGACACCCTCATTAACTATTTGCTATCCCAGAATATTGAATGCCGTGAATTTTGGCTGCCAATTCACCGACAGACCGCTTTTAAAATGCCAGACGAACGGTTTGCAAGCAGTACAAAAATATCACCTCTCTCTTTTTGGCTACCTTCTTCTTTTACTATGGCAGACGAAGACGTGATAACTGTTTGCAGACACATCAATAAATTTTTCGATGGGCATTAAATTTTCAAGAAATCAAAAAATCGAAATAGCGATTGTCGCGCTGGCGATTATACTGCGGGTTGGTTATTTTTGGATTAACATGGCGACGCACGACAACAGTCTCCTTGGCACCATTTGGAAATCAGAAAGTTATTACGAAATAGCCCACAATATCCTTTCCGGCCACGGGTTTTCTGGAGCGACTACAGAGCCATACACGCCGGATTCGTGGCGCACGCCGCTTTATCCCCTATTTATAGCCGCCAATTTCAAGCTATTCGGGTCAGATTTGGCGGTCATCATCTCCCAAATTATCATGGGGAGTATTTTGGCGTTGCTGGCTAAGAGAATAAGCTACCACATAATGAACAATGAAAAAATAGCTATCGGCGTCGGTATTTTTTTTGCGATTGAACCACTGTTGATCAGGCTCACCAGCGTGCTCTTAACAGAAACATTATTTTTAACGCTTTTCTTCGGTTTTCTTTTAGCTTTCTATAATTATTTAAAAAATGAAAAATTTTCTTATCTTGCTGTGAGTGCTGTCCTTTTAGGACTCACGACTCTGACTCGGCCGATAACGCAATATCTACCGGTAATTATTGTTGCCTTAATTATCTGGATTTTTAGAAAAAAAATTACCATTCGCGTCTTTTGGCGTATGCTTGGATTCTTGGTGATTTTTGTTATGATGCTTTCTCCGTGGCTTTACCGAAATTCCCGTTTATTCGGAAGTCCCGCTCTCGCGGCTACTTCAGCCAATAATCTATATGGCTATTTCATACCATCAATACTGGCGCTTAAAAATAATATTAGTTACAATGAAGCAAAAAATAAATTCTTTGCTGAAGAAAAAATATCTGACCTGACGATAATTGACCTAAAGACCGCCAATCATTTTACACAACGATCAATAGAGATTCTTAAAAAAATGCCTCCATATGACACGACCAAAGTTATCGTCTTAACTGTCGTTTCGTTATTTACCCAGGATGGGTATCGTGATATTCTTGGGGATTTAGGATTAGACGCCAACCTGCCGGCCATTCCTGTTTTTAAAATAATTCAATCACCAAGAATTGCCCTAAGTATAATTGGCGGACTAATAAGAGGCCCGGCAATTATTGTTATAGCCGGGCGCATATTTTGGATTCTAATGACGCTTTTCGCCGCGCTTGGTATCATAAAATACCTTAAACGCGAAAGATTGCAAAACAAAATATCGTTCACTTTTCTCATAATTTTTTATTTCACCATAACTTCCGCCGTTGTCGGTTTGGGAGTAACAGCGCGCTACCGCGCGCCGATAAATATTTTTATCGCGACATTTGCTTTCTATGCGATTGGCCGACAAGAAAATACAAAACTATCATCACTCAAACCGATAAAGGTGGAGTCCCCCGGCCTGATGAAGTAGTTTTATTGAAGGCAGTGTTTTTAGAAGCGACTCTGACAATTCCTTAGGCGACAAAAGATAATCAATTTTGTACCGCCTTAACTCAGTGGAGAAATCTTTTTTAAAAAATACGGGATAATCTTCCGCTACCCGTCTGACCGGCTCAGCCATCCATTGCTGGTATCCTGGACTAAATAATTGATCCCAGTTTTTAAAGAAATTAAGACTTACCAGCAAAAAATGATTCTTAAGATAATTCTCAACTTCCGCTGGTTGCACTTCATTCATCCTCAAAAACGATAAAAAATTGTGGTAATTTCTCTCCGCCGTGGCTTCCGCGCTGGCCCCCCTTGATATGTAATAAATATTACAGTGAGTTAACCCAGTAAGTAGCCTAGAAATCGTATCGTCTTCTCTTTCGGCCACAAAAATAACGCAATCTTTTGGCGTATTAATGTCAATCCACTTAAACATCTCGTTAAATTTTTGAGTTTCTGAAAAATAGCTTAGTCCCAACACATAGGAACGCGCGGTTTGAACACCAAAAAACAGAGTGGATGCAAAAACCGCTATTAACACAACATACCAAATTTTGGAAAAACGCGGACGCAAAAAATTAAAGCTAAGCACCATTAACGCAACGAGGGTTAAAGGAATCGTAAATTGCACAAAGTGAGGATGCGAGATGTTGATACCGGTAATAACCTGAATATTAAACGCTGCCAGACCTCCGATAAAAAAAGCTAGACAAAAAAACCACCACGAATCAATTTTCCCAGCAATTTTTTTTTGTTGTAAATATTCTTTTATAAAACAGAAAAAAAATATGGCGCTACCGGCTAATAACACTTTATTAAAAACCAACTGACGGGTAAAAACCCCGCCGAATATACCAACTACTCCTCCCTTACTCTCAACTAACGCTCTTATCACCATATACCAATACGGCGAAGAAAAAAAGAAACTAAAGATGATGGCAAGAAATAAATTGAATGAGATAGAGTATTCCTTTTTTAAAAAATAAATTAACGCCAGAACACCAGCAATAGAAAGTGACATGATCAATGTGAAATAATATCCCACTCCCAGCGCGATAATAACTCCTGCGAACAAAGACCAATAACGGCCTTTTTTATTAACTATTTGCCATAAAATTAACAACAATAGAAATAATAGCATCACTCCAATAATTGGATTAACGGGCCTATTCCATAATAGGCCATGTAAATAAGGCAGTTGGCCGCTTAACACAAGCCAAGAAAATTTTATATCCGTAAATTCATAACCAAATATGACCAACAAACCTGTTCCCACCGCATTGAGACGGCCCGCAGTAGTATGGCCATCAGTTAATTTGATGACCAAAAAATAAATCAGTAAAAATAAAAAAGCGGGAAATAAAAATTGATTCAAGAGTATTATTTCTGTGGTGGATAAGCCAATGATGCGGCCGATTAAGGCATATAAATGTTCATTGGTTGGAAATATTACCGGAAAATTATTCTTATATTCAAAATAAAAGGCGGAACTAACCAAACCGTGGCCATCCATCAGATCCCTCACTCTGGTTAAATAAAAATCCATATTAGCAGCATTAAACATCGGAACTCCGTTGTAGGATTTTCCAAGAGCGCTAATGGCTAGAAACTGTTGGGATAACGAAAGCAAGCCAACAATAATGGAAAATATGATAACTAAATAATAATTTTTTACGGCGGATATTAATTTCTCTTTAGTCAACATGCTTATTTAAAATTTTTACAAAAATCATTAAAATTTTCAATTACATAACTCAACATCTCTTCCGTCAAACCCGGGTAGCACCCAATCCAAAAAGTATTTTTCATCACTTTATCGGTATTGTCCAAATCTCCCACTACCCGATACTTAACTTGATTATCAATAAAATACGGCTGTTTAACGAGATTGCCGGCAAATAAATATCTGGTAGCGATATTACTCTCTTGCAAGTGTTGGACAATCTGATTGCGGCCAAACGGCGCTTCCTCTCTCACCGTCAATAAAAATCCAAACCAACTTGGCTCGGCTTTTTCCTCCCATTTCGGCAAAATAAAATATTCTTCGTATTTTTTCAAAGAATCATACAAAAACTTGAAATTATCTTTTCTCTTTTTAATGAATCCTTCAAGTTTGCCCAACTGCGCCACGCCGATAGCAGCCTGGATATCCGTCAGCTTTAGATTATACCCGATTTCAGAATAGATATACTTGTGGTCATAACCAAACGGCAAATCCCCCAATTGCCAGCCAAATCTCATTCCGCAAGTATTATCATGTCCGGTTTTGCAATAGCAATCCCGGCCCCAATCGCGGACCGACCGGATTATTCCATTCAACAAATTATCGCTCGTAAACACCGCCCCGCCCTCGCCCATGGTAATATGATGCGCCGGATAGAAACTGCAGGTGGAAACATGGCCGAAGGTGCCGGTGTATTTTCCATTATATTTTGAACCAAGCGCGTCGCAATTATCTTCTACCAACCACAAATTATTTTTTTTGCAAATATCAATAATAACATCAAGCGCGAAAGGATTGCCTAGAGTATGCGCGATCATTATCGCTCGAGTTTTTGGTCCGATGGCGTTTTTTAATCCATCAATATTGATGTTATAAGTTCCCAAATCCACATCAACAAAAACCGGCACTAATCCGTTTTGAATAATCGGATTAACCGTGCTTGGAAAGCCGGCGGCAACGGTTATCACTTCATCGCCCTCTTTTAATCTTTTATCCCCAAGTTTAGGAGATGTCAAAGCAGTCAAAGCCACCAGATTAGCCGAAGAACCGGAATTAACCAACGAGGTGTATTTTACTCCCAGCAGATGATTCATCTTTTCTTCAAACTCGTCGCTAAATCTTCCTTCTGTCCACCAGCTGTCAAGCACAGCCTCAACTCCGAACAGCACTTCTTGCTCATCAGAAACTGTGCCGGATATCCGCACCGGTGATTCTCCGGGAACAAATTCTTTGGGTGGAAATCTTTTCCGATATTCATTCACTAATGCCTCTTGTAAATTTTTGTCCATAGAATAAATTGTTATTGAAGCAAAAAATAATCATATTTTCCGCCTGACGCTAAAACCCGCCATGTTCACAGTTTAGCATCTTTTCAAAAAAAGTCAAAAAAAACCGCCAAAAGCGGAATCAAAATTATGAAGGGATTGGGAGCGCGGCTGGACGCGCTCCCTGATTGGTAGGAAATTGTGGATGGCCTAGGACTGGCCGGAGAAGGCCGCAGTGGCCGCTGGGATGATACGCTCCACATGATGGCGGACCGTGTTCGGCGGAAGGTTGTCAACGAGGTACCATGCGCCGCGTGCGTTCCGCGGCTCGCCTTCCACCTCCAGCATGAAGACAAAAGCGCTGAACCAGCCGCGAGCTTCCGCATGGCGAAAGTGGTCTACCTGCCTCCAGCCGGTGATCTTGCATCCAAATTCTCGCTGAGACAGCCGCGCCATGACATCCGCCGTATCCTCGCCCGGACGGTAGATGGATCCTGGCAAGTGCCACTCATTTGGGTAGGCCTCGTCTGATCCGCGCTGGGTCATGTAGACTTCCAGTTGATTATCCGCACCCCAGCGCACAAGCACCGCCTCCACTGCCTCGCTCGTCGTGAGCCGCGCCAAGGCGTCGAACAACGTCGCGCCGTACGGCTTCTTGGGGTCGACGCGCCCCAAAAGGCGCGATAGAACCCCCCTGAACTCGTCGCTCTGCGGGTCCAGCCCCGACAGAACGGCAACGGCTTCGTCCGTAGTCATCTATTTCCTCCTTTTGTTCGCTCTTGGCCACCATAGCCAAAAGACACTCTTTTATATCACATTAATGAGACGAATGTCAAGACCTGAAGACAAAACGCTTATTTAGAAGAAAAGCCACGCATGCCATCGGTAAAATCAATATCGCTCCGGAAATATAGGCGCTGATATGCAAAAGACTGAACAGATACATGATAAACACACCCAAAACATACGTCACCCCATAAACACCAAAAAATTTTAAAATCAACAAATTATTGCGGGAATTAAACACAATAATACCGGTAGTTTTAAAATTAAATAAAATGCCAAAAAAAGTGCTCAACAACGACGCCAAAGAATAATGCAGGCCGAGCCAAAGAAAAAAAGAAAAAATACCATAACCAAATACGGTATTCAGCCCGCCGGCAAATAAAAACCTGATAAATTGATTTTTTATCAACTTTTCCAACATGGCGGAAATCAATCAAAATTAATCCTCTCCTTTTCAATGACAAGCGGACGGTGTTTCACTTGAGTATAAATCGCCCCGATATATTCTCCTAAAATTCCGATAAAAAATAATTGCACCGAAGCGAATAAAAATATTCCAATAATCAAAGGCGCCAAACCGAGTTCAAATTCCTGCCAATATAATAACTTATAAACTAAATAAATCATGGCAACTATAAAACTTAAAATTGACATCCCAAACCCGATAAAGCTGGCCAGACGCAACGGGATCTTGGAGTGATTCACAAAACCAAGCATCGCCATGTCATACAGGGAATAGAAATTATTTTTGGATCTTCCTTTTTCTCTTTCAGGTTGAATATATTCGATTTCAGCTCGCTCAAATCCAACTTCCGCAATCATACCGCGAAGATAGGGGTATGGATCATCAAATTTTTTTAAGGCATTGATAATAATCCGATCATATAGGCCAAAGCCGGTAAAATTTTTAATTTGTTCTATTTCAGCAATTTTTTTAATAAGATTATAATACACCCTTCTTATCATGAACATTACCGAATTTTCGGCGCTCTTATTTTTGATTCCGATGACTACCTTATAACCTTCTTCCCATTTTTTTATGAAATCTTTGATTAAAACCGGCGGGTCCTGCAAATCACAGACCAAATTTACCACTGCATCGCCTTGTGCTTGCGCAATAGCATGACAACCAGTTCTAACTTGGCCAAAATTTCTGGCGTTAACTATAATCTTTACGCGCCTATCATCTTGGGCGATATTTTTTAGAATACTGACTGTTTTGTCTGTGGAGCAGTTATCAATAAATAAATGCTCGTAGTCATATTGTGGCAACTCGGCGAAAACAGCTTGAACCTGTCGATAGACGGCATCAACATTTTCTTCCTCGTTGAAACAAGCGGTAACAACGCTTATTTTTTTTCTTTCCGGCATATTTTTAATTATTCAATAATTTTTCAAATTTAATCCAAAATTCTTTGTGCGCGTCTATGATATTTTTCGGCATTTTTTTAAAAAATTTGCCGTGTTTTGGCTTCATCGCCGTTTCACAGCGAAAAACTAAAGAAACAACATGGCCGCGCGCGCCTTGGCTGCAATCTTTGGTAAATAGAAGTTTATAATCTTCTACATTAACACCAAGTTCTTTCCACGCGACTGCCTGTATCCGTTCATCAAAACTTTCACGATAGCGTAGGAGCCCGCCAGGAAAGTGCCACCCGCGCCACCACCTGTCATTGCGCCAGGTTAGCAAGATACCCCTCTTTTTATCCACAACCACCAATTCACACGCGACAAACGCGACCACGCCGCACAAAGCGTCAAAAATTGGCTGGGGCATGCCCTCGTGAGGGTTATCTATCTTTTTCAGTAAAGACACTAATTGTTTTAGTTCCATGGCGGTTAACATAACGAAAAATTTATTCTTTAAACATCCCGGCGGTCCATTTTTCCAATAGCGGCTGATATGGATCCAGCATCAGTTCGCAGACAATCGGCCCATCATAATCCATCACTTTTTTTAATTTATCTAATTCGCTATCATCATTAATCCGTTCAAATTCCAACCCCCAAGCCGGAATAAGTTTTTGGTAATCCGGCAAACTGACGCCGGACGTTGGATCAGCGGCAAAAATTTTCTTGAAAAAATTAAGGTGGGTGTTTCTAATTGAAAAATACCCGTTATTATTAAAAATAAAGATTTTTATCGGCAATTGATGATGGACAACAGTCTGTAGCTCTTGAATATTCATCATCAGCGAGCCGTCCCCTTCCATGCACATGACCGCAGCCTTGCCGCCAGCTATGCTGGCGCCGATTGCCATTGGAAGACCGGAGCCCATATGTCCCAATCCCGCGTTGGTGAGGAATCTTTTTCCGCGCGGTAATTTTAACGCTTGGTGTGAGGCAAGGCTAGCCATGCCATTGGCAGTGGTAACAGCCATTTTTACCGGCCAATTATTTAACTCATTAAAAAATTTAAAAACATTCAGATATTTATTTTCACAAGGATATTTTTCCGCGTCAATCGGTTCGATTTTTACTTCCCATTCGTTTAATGTGATATCTTGCTTATAAAGTTCTTCTAAAAATAATTTGGCGTCGCAATGAATCGGAAAATCCGCTTTAAGAGTAAATTTTGCCATTTCATTCTTATCAATATCCACCATGATTTTTGTCGCTTGAGTCGCGAACTTTGCGTAATCCCAAGAAACTTGCGTGAGCTGCATGCGCTCCCCTATGATTAATAAAACATCGCAATTATCTATCGCGTAATTAGCCGATTTGTTCCCCCACATCCCCTGCCGTCCCAAGTATTTCGGATAATCGTAAGTGACCAGATCATCGGCGGTAAAAATCGGAGTAATCGTATTAATTTTTAATTTATTTAAAACTTTCCATAAAATTTCTTCGCCCCCTGCCAATCTTACCCCGTTTCCTGCCATTAACAAAGGCCTCTTTGCATTTTTAAGAAGCTCCGCGACCTTACTTATTGCCGCTGAATCCAAATTTATTTTTTCTTCAACCTCTGATGGGTCAAAAGATTTTAAACTCTCCGGTTCTATCTCTGTTGCTTGAACATCCAGGGGAATTTCAACAAAAACCGGACCCGGTCTGCCGTGTCTTGATAAATAGACGGCTTTTTCTAAATGGTAACGTATTTCTTTTTCATCTTCAACCGTAACAGCGTATTTTGTAATCGGCTTAACCAAATCAATCACATTTAATTCCTGAAAACCAATCGCTCTGACAACTGGTACTCCGTTTTGACACGGAGTAATGCTTGCGCGCTTGACCTGTCCGGCTATGACAAGCATCGGGATGCTATCCAACCACGCTCCGGCAATTCCGGTAATCGCGTTCGTGCCGCCCGGACCGGTTGTAACCATGACAACTCCCGGCGAATTTTTCACTCGCCCATAACCTTCGGCCGCGATTGCCGCCGCCTGTTCATGATGGCAACAATATGATTTGAGTTCTGATTTGCCCAATGAATCAACTAAATGCATAATTCCTCCGCCGGAAACCAAAAAAACTGAATCTGCCACTTCTTTTTTGATAAATTGAAACACGTAATCGCTTAATTTCATAGGAATTAACTAATTAGATACTCTATCGCTTTATAAACGCGATCAACCGGCGACAACTCTAAATCTGGCAAGACATACGGCGGTTGTTCGGGGTCTTTCTTGAGATTAAAATAATCATCTGAATTGGTAAAACTGTACGGGAAACTTAACAAACCGGCATCATTCCCCGCAGGCATATCGCCGAAAGTTACCACTTGGGCTGAATCCAAACCCAATATATTTAAAACAGTCTTGATTGCCACGCTCTTGCTGTCTTCCTCAAGTCTTTTAGTTATGTGGACAAAGGTGTCATCACCGGCTACGGCGCAATACTCCGCGCCTAACGCCTGATTGAGTTCAGCTATAACTCTCTGATGCAAATCTTTTTCTTTAGGCAAAACAAAAGTAACCTTGGCCTGTTCGGTAAAAAGTTCGCCATTATATGGCCGGCAAACATCAATCATTTCCGCAGGGATAAATCCTTCCCACGGTTCCCGTAAAAATCTTCTAAATGTTTCTAATCCCTTCTCCGCTAAATTCGCGTTATTGATTCCCAATTTTTCATAGACTTTCCTTCCTATCTCCACTGCTTGCTGGATTTTTGATAATTCTAAACCATGATTATAAATTTCAATCAGTTCATTCTTTTTCACTTCATACAGAGTAGTTCCGTTGCCGCCGGCGACAAAACTGGGAACGGTTACATTCTCGCGAACGAGCAATTCTTGCAAGGGCGGCACTAAAACTTTTATCGCGGTAGCCGCTCTGGCCGTAATAAACGCCACTGATTTATTTTTAGCGAAAATCTTTTCCACCAAAGCAAAAACTTGCGGCTGCTTATGAGCAGCATCAGCGACTGTCCCGTCATAATCTAAACCAAACAACTGAAGCCGCGGTCTGGCTTCTTCAAGTTTAATTTGCCCTAAATTACGGTGTGTTTTCATTTCCACAAATAAATCATTGAATCACCCAGTAAGTCAGTTGGGTTTTCCGATTTTGATTTTGCGCGATGCTCGCGTCTTCGTAAAAAGTATCGTCTTTATAATGAGTGGTGGAAATTTCTTCCAACACGCATCCGTTGGTTGATTCAAAACTATGATTGGACTCCCTTTCTATGGTTACGATATCGCTCGGCCCGCACTCTTTCCTTTCACCGCTGACAATAAATACCACATCGCCCCATAAGACATGAAAAGTTTCTTCTTTTAATTTGTGCGAGTGGCTCGGATGTTTTTGGCCGGGTAAAACTACTATCAGCTTTTTGCAATATTCTCGATTTAAACAGGTCACCAGACTGGCCCCGTATTCATAAAATTTATCCAGACCGTAATGATGCGAGAGCTCAAAATCCCACTTATTAGATATGGGGATATTAGCCTGGCGTAAAAACTTGTTGATTCTTTCCACTGCCAAATAAACTTTTCCGCGGACTTCCGTTCTACTCACGCTACTAGACATAATCGGTTCATTCATCTTGTAATCTTTCCGGGCGGTATAGAAGGTGTATTTGGACATCTCATTCGCCAAAACTTGTCCTTCTTGATTGGGGAAAGCAAAAAAAGTATCTTTTATTTCCACTCTCTCACCTGCTTTTATGTCAACTGACGCGAAAACACCTCTTTGAAATTGCCTAATATCAGCCAGCTCTTGTTTGGCAAACTCATGCCTCTTGTTGACTGTGCCGCAAATTGTATAAGCCATTTGAGCCGCTTCTAACCACCCTTTAGTCTGTTCCGGCGTGGCCGAATAAGCGTTTAGCGGGTATTTTTCGGTTGTTATTCCCACATGCTTTTCAAAAATTGATGTTCCCTTAGCTATGGCTAACTTAACAGCGTCTAAATTATCCGGTGACTCGTGAGTAGAAAAACCAATAATTACCTCCGGATATCTTTTTTTTAATAAGTCTATTTGATTCAATTGCAATTGGTCTTTCGAGGTTGGATACTGTCCAACACAGTGCATAATGACAAACTCTTTGCCGCGGTGCCGCAAAAAAGTTACCACCTTATCAATGTCTTCCAATTTAACCCCGCCGGTGGAAGCGATTATCGGCTTATCGGTTTGAACGACTTTTTCTAACAATGACCAATCGGTAAACGAAGCGCTGGCGATTTTAATGATGTCAAAACCATGTTTCACTGCTTTATCAACCGATTTTTCATCAAACGGCGTGCAGACTGAAATAAAACCCAATTTATCAACTTCATTTTTTAAAACTAAAAACTGTTCCTCGCTTAATCGCGTTTCGGAAAAACGTTTGATGTATCTTAAATCCATTCTTTCTTTATAATCAGGATGGATAAAAGAATCAAAATCACGATATTGGAATTTAAAAGCGAAATTCCAGCCATGGGAAACAAAATGCCGACAGGCCGCATGCACCTCGCGGATAATCTTCAGCCCATGCTCAACATCGCCCATGTGGTTATTCGCTAAATCAAAAATAAAAAGCGGTTTAGCTTGGTCTAATTTTTCTGTCATACTGTTTTATTAATTTTTTTAAATAATCCTGCCGTTCGTTTAATTGCCTCTTCAAGCCCGACCGTCTGTCTAAGACCCAATTCCATCCGCGCGCGACCGGTTGACGGCACATAGCGCTCCTCCGTCGTGTTTGGCGCCGGTAATTTGGCGATTTTTACCTCCGAATAACTTTGCAAACAGCTTACCACAATATGGGCTAATTCCGCAATAGTTACATCATCCTCGGAGCCGACATTATATGGCCTGCCTGAAACACCCTTAAAAAATATTGTCCACAGCCAAATCATTAAATCAGAGGCATAAAGATATGAACGGCGAGGCGTGCCGTCGCCATTGACTCGCACCGGACCGCCGCGCGACGCGTCGCGAATAAAATTTCCAATTGCGTAATGAATATCCAAAGGAAGATACGGGCCAATAAAAGAAAAACAGCGCGCCGTCTTTATTTCTAAATCATATCTATTGGCATAATAGGCGCATAAAAATTCCGCAGCTCGCTTACTCTCGCCCCAAGCCGATTTGACAGCGGTGGAGTCGGGAGCGCCATTATAATCTTCAGGGATATGCGTCATCTCGGCGGGCGGTTTTCCGTAGACGGCGCCCGAGCTCGTATAAAGAAATTTTTTGGCGCGACATTCAACGGCAAAATTTAAAGCATGCCTCGTTCCCTCCACGACCGTATCGTATTTGACCCGTGGGTTTTCATTATTATAGGTAGCAATAGCCGAAGTGGCGGCCGCGTGGATAACATGCGAAAAATCCCCATCCGGAAATTCAAAATTTCTAATGTCTCCAATGTGAAATTTTATTGACGGATTAGACGCAAGATGCGGCGCTTTCATTTTAAACGCCTCGTAGTCCCTTGTCAACACGACAGCCGAGGCATTAAGCGCAAGTTTTTCGTTAATCCAAGCGAAGCTTTCCAGCAGCCAGCAACCAAAAAATCCGGTTCCACCCGTAATAAAAACTCTCTGCCCGCGCAATTCTTCCCAAAGGCCCGAGGTTTTTTCTAAAATCTCATCCAGGTCAGTTGCTAATTCATTCATACATTAATCCTTGTAAAGTTTTCGCTCGCTTGGCTTAATAAAGTCTTCTTCGGTGAACACCTCGTTGTAAGGCACCGGCAACTTTTTGCCATATACTCTTCCCGCGATATACTTATCAATAAATTTCCTGTCTTCAGCCATATAACATGATTCATAATACTGCCCGAACTGCTTGGTGTTCAATCCTCTTTCAAAAATATCTTTTAACGGTTCCTTGAAAAAATTTCCGAGAGAAACATGCATGTAGGGGCAGGGCATTATATCTCCATACTTTGTAATGGAAACCATTCTTTTAACAGCGATACAGCCGAGATCAAGCCCATACGACGGGGTTAAATGCGTAAATACATTATATTTCTTTTCCAACTCTCTGACATAATCCATCTCTTCTTGGTTAACCATGGCATCAAAATTTCCTTCCCAATCCCCCACCGGCTTCGCGTAGGTTATAAACACCGGCACGCCTTTTTCGTTATTTAAAAATTTTAAAAAATCTTCAAATTCTTGCGATCTGACTCTTTGCTTGGTAACAACAGTTTGGACAAGAACATTCAATCCGGCATTCTTGGCGGCGTCAATGGCTCTAAGGACTTTTTCATGCGCGCCGGCATGTTTCCTAAAATTATCGTGCTCCGCGGCGGAAAGACTGTCCAGGCTTATCTGAACTTTATCAACCCCTATGTCTTTTAAATGCTTCGCTCTTTTTTCATCCAAAAACCAACCATTTGTATCAGAAGTAATGTAAAATTTCTGCGGATCAACCGCTTCAACTATTTTATCAAAGTCAGTAAATACTAACGGCTCGCCTCCAGTGATCACAAAATGTGCGAGCCCCATTTCGTCCGCCTGCCTACAAAGCTCCTTTACATCGTCTGGCGTAAATGACTTATCACCTTGCTTTATAACGGTAGATGTTGTGTTGGTTGGTAACGCGCACCCTCCAATCGATTTGCGTCTTAATTTTGTTATACAACAGTGCTCGCAAAGAAAATTGCAGGTATAGTCATATTGAAATTGAAGGATGGCAATGCTTTCGCCTCTTTTAATCTTGCCATCATATTTCATGATCTTCTCATAAACATACGGTTTTTCTCGTTTGAGCTGGTCCCTTTTTACGCTTTCAATCGGTTTTAATTCTTCTGTGTTGGTCATATGTTAATTAAACTTAAATAAATTTTAAAATCAATAGCCATCTTAGAATCTGAAATCATACACCAATCCTTTCTTGACTTGAGTATTGTCGGCTTGTCAAAGCGCATATGTCTATCACTTCAACGACACCCCTGTGATTTGTTTGCACCAAAGACGCGATCTGCGCGTAGTAAACGGGCACCGCGACAACAATAGCTTTGATATTTTCACGATCTATAATTTCGGGAGCAAATATTTTTTTCTCGTATAAATCCATCTTTCGTTTCGTCTGGGAAATATCAACAGGATATATATTTGGATCGTGCAGAACGGAAGAATTTTTGAATAGGTCGGATGAATGATAATTGACGCCCCACACCGCTACTTTGGCATATTTACGCAAGAGCATTTGCAAATTGTCATCAATATTTTTTCTAATCTCTGGAAAAAGCGGCACATTATATTTCTGTCCGCATTTTTTGCACGGCAAAAAATTCATGGTAAACATTCTAATGTCGCTCCATTCGCTTCGGTGATCGCAAACTACGCATGACCCGCTAAGAGCGATTCTACCGGTTTGAAAATCCACGGTCTTAAGTTCCGGCGAAATTAACTGTTTGGTCATGCTTATCGGCGCCTCCACCAATTGCCTTACCAGTTCGGATAATTCCTTATCCGACAATTTTGAAACATTTATCTGCGGGCATCCGTCTTTTAAAAATTGAATTTTATCTTTTATGATTCCTTTTTCATTCCCGTACATATATAGATAAGAACCCGGGTAAACCGTAATCAAATTAAGGGTAATTCTATATTCCGCGTGTTCCCGCCACCATTTCAAAGTATTATTGGCGGTTTCCACTGTTTCCTCAATATCCCCGAATATGAACGCACCCTCAAATGATATTCCCGCTTCATAAACCATCCTTAGCGTTCGCTCAATCTGTTCTATGGTGATGCCTTTTCTCATGCTTTTTAAAATGCGATTGTCGGCGCTTTCCAATCCGAACGACATAACCTCGCAGCCGCCAGCCTTTAAGACAGCAAGCAACTCAAGAGTAATATCATCAACTCTGAACTGTGCCCACCATTTAATATTAAACTTTTTTATTTTCTCGCAAAATTCTTTAACCCGTTCTATGTTGCGCGCGAAGAGCTCGTCGGCCATACAAACAAATTCAATCTGATACTGCGAGACAACGGACTCAAGTTCTGCAAAAAAATCATCAAGTGATCTTTGTCGATATCTTCTGCCATTCGTATGAAAACAAAACGTACAACTATACGGACACGAACGACTCGCTAACATAAAAAGCGTTTTTCTGTTCAAACCACTAATGCCCGGCGGGGTAGAATCCAAATATTTTTGAATTTCAAACCCGCCATAATCCGGCCAAGGAAGCGTATCTATGTTTGCCATTTCTTTACGCGGATTATTTGTGGTATAAGAATCCCTATTTTTATAAATTATTCCCTCTATATCTGTAAAGTTTTTTTTGCCTTCCAACGCAGAACAAAGCTCGTTCATTGTCATCTCACCCTCTCCAATTACACCGAAGTCGGCGTATTCCAAAGCTTTCATTGCCGGCTCCGGATCACCGCTGATAATTCCTCCGCCGACTATCGTTATAATATCTTTTTTAATTTTTTTCGCGGATTCAACAACAAGCCTTACCGTGTTATATTGAAATGACAAACCGCCGACGCCGATTACGTCAATATTGTTTTCTTCAATTTCTTTTTTTAAAATATCGTAAACGTCTCCCTCGCAATGATTTAAATTGATCGTTCTTACATTCAACCCGGCTTTCTTCATGCTGGAAGAAATAAACGTTATCCCGAGCGGGAAAGAATAGCCGTCGCCGATTCTCTGGACAAGCCTCGGCATTACCAAAAGATAATTTAATTTTTGAGGAATAATGGGATTGAAGTCACATAGCTTGCAGATATCGATTATTTCCGTAACTTTGATATGATTCTCTTTAATTTGACAGGAAATCTGGCCGGCGTGCGACGGCACCGCTATTAGCACGACAGGGATATTTTCTTTATCTAAAATTTCCGGAGCATAAATTTTTTTTCCGGCAAGACTCATTTTTCTTTTGCTGTCTGAAATGTCTATCGCGAAAATATTCGGATTATTGAGTATTTTTGAATTTCTGAATAACTCCATTATTATCAGCGTCATACCCCATACGGCTACTTTGCCGTGTTTGGCTAAAAGCAAACTGAGATTTTTATCAAGGTTTTCAATTAATTGGGGCGGATTAGGATTATCAAATTTCTGTCCGCAATGACTGCAAGTGATGTAATCGTTTGCGAATAATTTAATATCGTCCCATACATTCTTTTGCTTGCACTTAGAGCACCGCCCTGACACTGACTCTCGCCCCAACACCGGATCAACGGCCAGCAATTCCAAAGATTCGGGCTTGCTCAACAAGTGTGATGACTCCGAAATCTGACGCATAATTTCCGCGAACTCCTCATTATTCAGCTTTGAAATATTCACCTGGGGACAGCCATCTTTGAGATATTGGATAGGATCTTTAATAATTCCTTTTTCGCAGGCGTATCTGTAAATAAATGAACCGGGAAACGGCTTAATAAGAGTTAAATGGATGCCATATTCCTTGTGCGCTCGCCACCAGTTAAGCGTATTCAAAGCCGTTTCAAAAGTTTCTTCAATATCGCCGAATATAAAACAACCGTAACCGGCAATTCCGGCATCATACACCATCTTGAGAACTCTTTCGGTTTGTTCAATGGTAATGCCTTTGCGCATGCTTTTTAAAATCCTATTGTCCGCGCTTTCTAAACCGAAAAACATAACATCAAGACCGCTTTCCTTTAAAATAGGAAGGAGTTCGGGCTTTACCAAATCAACTCTAAAATCGGCATACCAATGAATATTGTATTGTTTTATTCGATCGCAGAATTTTTTCGCGTTTTCAAAATCCGGGGCGAATACCTCATCGGCTAAAGAAATATAATCAATTTTGTAGCGGGAAATTAAATAATCCAGTTCGCCAAAAAAATCATCGAGAGATCGGCGTCGATATTTTTTACCGAGAGTATGACAGCAGAAAGTGCATTGAAAAGGACAGGAGCGGCTTCCCAGCATGCAGATCATTCGTTTTTGATTTAATCCCGCAAATCCAGCCGGCGGAACCTCAAGATATTTATCGGTATCAAAACCCTCGTAGTCTGGCCACGGAATACCGTTGACATCAGCAATATCTTTGCGCGGATTTGTAACTTTAAAACCCTCTCTTTCCTTATAAATAAGCCCGTCGCAAACTGAAAGGTCTCCGTTATTTTCTAAAATACGGCAAAGTTCACACATCGTTTCTTCGCCTTCGCCGATGACTCCATAATCTGCAAATTCCAGCGCCTTCATGGCGGTTTCACAATCGGCGGTAATTATGCCGCCACCCACAATTGTGATTATATTATTATTAACTTTTTTTGCCGATTCAATAACGTTTTTAACAAGATGATATTGAGGCGAAAGGCCTCCGGTCGCGACAACATGGATATTATTCTTTTCAATTGTTTTTTTAATTATTTCAAAAACATCGCCCTCTTTGTGATTTAAATTTAATGTGAAAACATTAAACCCCGCTTTTTTCATGCTTGAAGAAACGTAAGCCACCCCAAGAGGAAAAACATAGCCATCGCCAATATTTTGGACTAGACGCGGCATTACTAAAAGATAATTCAGTTTTTTAGTATTGATATCGTTCATAGTCTAATGATTTATCAGCCTGAATTGCTGACGGTATTTCTTCATCTCCAAACGACCTTCCTCTGCAATAATCGCAGACCGCTAAAAATTTCTTATCAAATAAAAATGACCTGATTTTCTTTTTTATTTCGCTATGATCATCTCGTGTTTGCATAAACTCCACATAATCGTCATTAAAATCAGGCACCGCTCTCAGCCTCATGGCATTCGCGGCAAAAGGACATCGGTGCAGCTTCCCTTCCGAAATTGTAATGGTATTTTTGGCGCAACAATTGTCAAAAATTTCCATTTGCTGAAAAGAATTCCTATAATTTCTCGCTATTTTATTACAATCTGTCCATCCACCCGCCTTTTGCACGAAATATGAAATCCCCTCGCTTAACAGTTTTTCTGTCAAAATCCCCAGATTCTTAGAAAGCGCCGGCCCATAATCAGTTATTATCAAAAGCGTTTTTTTACTCTTCAAACATTGAATTTTTCCATCTGATGGAACGATGGTCCCATTTGTATATACGATTATTTTTTTAACTTTGGGTTCTGACATCAGTCTATCTATAATTATATCAAACTCTGGATTCATAAACGGCTCACCGCCTAATACTCTAAACTCATTAACTTCATCTACAATGTTACAAAAGGCATCTATGGTTTTAATTAATTCCTGCGAATCGCAGTTCATCGGTTTTTGATAATACGACATCAGATTAGAACAATCCCTGCATTTAAGCGAACATCTTTCCGTTATCACTATATCTACGCTTCTTAAAAAAAGTTTGTCCGGAAGTGAATAACTATCATGACATAGAATACAAGTATCGGTAGCATACTGGACAAAATCTCCAGGCGCGCTGAATTGGTGCTGGTATGTATTGAAGTCTCTCAATAAAAAAGTGCAGGGGGCCCATTTATAAAATTTTAAACTTTGCAATTGAGTAATTGCGTCTCGAATGTCGGCGGCTGATATCAAAACAACGGCATCGGAATATTTACTTTTTAATTCCGGCGTAAAGAACACTGGGATTCCGCACTTGGAATCTTTTGTTTTTTTTATATTATTATCACAAAAACCGGTAACTTTAATACCGGTATTTTCACATGCTTTAAACAATACTTCTCCAACAATTCCACTGCCAAAAATGATTATCGGTAAAATCGTAATTTTAAGATCCAGAATGGTTTGTTGGACGGAAAAATCATCGTCTAAATTCATATGATTTTTTTGTTGTTTTTTTATACCTTCTATCAGCCTTGTATTTACACACCATAATAATCGGCCAAACGAGTTTCAGCTTCATCAAAACAGGAAGAATTTTACTATCACCGGTTGATGGCGAATAAAATCGAAGGTTATTACGGAAATTCATATCGCCGATTATCGCGCGGATAAAATTGTAAATCTTCTTTTTATTTGCCTGATTGATTTGCCCGCAAATGCGAACTATCTGAATAATTGTCAAATAAATGTCGGCATGCCCAATTTCTTTTTGCGGGTTAATCGTAGGATCATGATTTTTAAGAAAATTCCGGATTGCCTCCAAGGCTTTCTTATATCCAAACATCCCATAAAAATCATCGCCAATGGCCATTGTCGCCGAGGCAAAATGGTGATATATGCGATGACCATAGATAGCTGATTTCAAAAAAAATATTTTATCAACATAATTCAAATAGTCAAAATTAAAAGCCACATCTTCAAAAGTCCGCAAATCAACATTAAACAAAATATTGTTATTCTTGATAATAGCTGACTTAAAAAGTCTGCCCCAGGAATAAGCAAACAACGGAAATCGATTAGGTTTTTTTAAATATGAACGCGCGTAATCCACAATGTCCGGCTTCGTCATTAATAGACTGTCAGAAAGAAAATGACCATGGCCTGAATCAGTACGCGAAACATCGTCAAATTTATAAAAATCCCCAATGACAATTTCCGCATTATTCTGACGATAACTATCTATTAACAAATTTATGGCATTCGGTTCCACTAAATCATCCGCGTCAATAAAAAATATGAACTCGCCCTTTGACAGAGCGATACCGTCATTCCTAGCCGCCGCTGGTCCGTAATTTTTTTTATCAATCACTTTAATTCCACTGTCGCGCGACGCGTAATAATGACAGATTGTTCCACTCCTATCCGTAGATCCATCATTAATCAAAATAATTTCAAAATTTTTATAATTTTGGGCAATCAGGCTTTCAACGCAATTGGCAAGATAATCTTCACAATTGTAAACGGGGACAATAACGCTGATCAAATTTTCCTTTAAAACTTCGTGAGGCATAACTTCAAACAATTTCCAATCCATAATCTCTCAAAATCGCGATTTTTATTTTTTTATCAAATTTTTCCATTATTATTTTCTTTACCTCATCAGAATAACTGCCCGCCATGATGATGATGGCGCCAACCGGGTTCGCCACCAGATGTTTCAAAGACACAATGGGTATGTGGGTGACTGGGGAAAATTTACCCTGTTTAAACGCCGCGGAGTCAACTACATACTTAATTTTGCCGACTGAATTCAGGAAAGAGAGGATCGCAAACGCCTGATGCCCGGCACCCCATACCGCTATGTCTTTGCCATCAAAACTGTCAATAAATTCTTTCAATTCTTTTATAATTTTTTTTTGATGTTTATCAAAGGATGATAAATCCATTCTTCCTTTTTTTTTGACTACCGCGGAAATTATATAGTCATACCAGACCACATTACACTCAATGACTTCAAAACCATTCAAACTTAACGCGGTAATTAAGGTTTCTTTGGTAAAATAAAGCAAATGATCGCGCATGAATTCTGAAAAAAGACGGTTGCGTAAAATCATGTCAAAATTCGGCACCTCCACAATTCCCACCGCGCCATCTGCCAAATTGTTGTATATCCCCCTTAGCGTTGAATTCGGATCTGGCAAGTGTTCAAAAAAATTCAATATAAAAAAGGCGCTGAATGGAGCGCTATCTATTTTGTAATTGTCACTCTCCACAAATCCACCTGAAACTCTCAGGTTATTTTTTACGCAGTCGTTTACCGAAGCTTCATTATATTCAAGCCCGTAAGCATTCAAGCCGACCCGCGACATGATAGATAAATATTCACCGCGCCCGCAACCGATCTCAATGACTTTTCTATCTTTGAGCGCGTATTTTTTTGCAAAGTCATTAAATTGTTTAGTCCTAAAATCATTCATTTCGCCGGAAACACCGGCGGCGCGTATAACTTCTCTATAATAAGGAACCGGAACATTGTTTAACTGTACCAAACCGCAACCTGAACATTGGCTAACTTCCAAATTGATTCCCCTATCATTTTTTAGGGATTTCGCGTCAGGTAAATATTGAACAGCCCTCGGCATGTTCTTGTATCGCAATAATGGTTCTTGAAACAAGGCTTGGCCGCACACACGGCATTTATTTATTTTTAAAAAATTTTTCATACCACTCATAAGTTTCGATAACACCGGCTTGAAAAGAATAGTGCGATTGCCACCCTAAGATCCTGTTCGCTTTGGTAAAATTTAGGCTTTGCTCGGGAATTTCATTTTTTTGGGTGTCGACTATTTCGTATTTAATCTCACTATTCACCGCATGAGAAATTCTTCCCAGCAAATCAAAGACTGAAAAATTCTGACCGGAACTAAAATTAAACGCTTCGCCTTTGACTCGTTCTATATTTTCGGCAAGCGCAATATATCCGCTTACAACATCTTTCACATAAACATAATCTCTCTTAAACATTCCGTTGCTTCTTATTTTTAAAACCGATCCCTCAAAAACAGCTTTTAAAATTCCGGGAATAATCCGGTTAAAATTCAAATCTCCCGGGCCGTATATGTTTCCGAATCTGCTCACGGCAATCGGCAAACCATACGTTTTGGCGTAGGTTCGCGCAATCAGATCGGCGCACGATTTGGAAACGTCGTATGGGTGGTCGCCTTCCAGGGAATGGTTCTCCTCGACCATTACACAATCCTTGCCGTAAGCTTTATCGCTCGAGGCCACGATGACTGATTTTATGTTGGGACATATCCTGGCCGCTTCAAGAACGTTGACTGTGCCCATAATATTTGTGTCCAAGGTTTCATAGGGATTGACAAAGGCAATCGGCACGATCGGCTGGGCCGCGACGTGAAAAATATAATTTATCTCGTGTTTTGATACGAGGTCAAGAATTCGCTCACGATCTTTTAGATCGCCGTAGGCGCAGATAACTTTATCATCCAATTTCTCTGAATAAAAAACCGAGTGGGGGTCACGGCTTCGGCAAAGGCAAACGATCTTATTCGGCTGTAACTCAAGAAGGCTTTTCACAAGATGCGAACCAACCAGACCGATTGCTCCAGTGACGAATATGTTTGAATTAGCAAGATTACTCATAAAAAATTACTCCCAAACTTTCCAAAATGGGTCTTCTTTCCAATGCGCGTTCAGTTCTTCATATTCTTTGTGCGTGTCCATGCATTTCCATTTGCCATCATGCAGATAGACGGAGAGCTCGCCTTTGCCGGCTAATATCGGGTAAATTGATTCAATCATGCCATTCTCCGGGATCAGATCAAGCGCTTCTTTTTTCAAAACCATAAATCCGCCATTGATGAAATCCTTTTGTCTGTCCTCGCTGCTCCCCGCCACTTTATGTTGAAAAAAATTAATCACTTTTTTAGTGTCGTGATTAATATTTAAAAATCCAAACCGATTCCCGGCGCGAACAGCTGTTACCGTCGCCAATGTATTCTGGATCTTATGAAAATTAACTAAAGCGTGGATATCAATATCAGCCACTCCATCCCCATAAGTGATCATGAAGTCATCCCCGTCAATGTACTTCTTCACAAGGCGGACCCGCTCCCCGGTCAAGCTGTCCAAACCTGTTTCGACGAAAGTAATTTTGAAATCATCGCAATCATTGTTGTGAAAACTTATAGCGTTATCTCTGGTGCAGAGAGTAAAATCATTCAAAAAACTCCTCCAATTCAAAAAATACTGCTTTATCATGTCGCCTTTATAGCCAAGCGCTAAAATAAAGTCATTAAAACCGTGATGGGCATAAATTTTCATGATATGCCACAAAATCGGCTTACCGCCAACCAAAACCAACGGTTTCGGCTTAAACTCGGTTTCTTCTTTCATTCTGGTGCCGATACCGCCGCATAAAATGACTGTTTTCATACTAATTATATCACTATTTTAGTGTTTCCATCTTAACACATGGGGTGCAAATAATCAAGACCTTGTCTACCTCTGACCGGCTCAAAAAACTTGCCTTCCTATCCACTTTTATGCTAAAATTGACTAACTAAATGATGACTCCGATTTGATATGTTTAATCTTAAAGATAAAAAGGCGCTAATAACCGGCGGATACGGTTTTATCGGACAATGGGTTGTTGATAACCTCATTGAAAAGAGGGGTCTAGCCAAAGACCAAATTATAATTCCTGACGCCAAAAAAGATGATTTACGAAATATAGACAACTGTTTGCGATTAATGAAAAATAATCAGATTGATGTCGTCATTCATTTGGCGGCAGTCCTCGGCGGCGTTGGTTTTAGCAAAAAATTTCCCGCATCGCAATATTATAATAATATCCTGATGGACCTGCAGGTGGTGGAGGCGGCGAAAGAGCGCGGCGTAAAAAAGATAGTATTGGTAAGCAGCGCCTGCGCCTATCCCAAAGATGCCGTATACCCGCTTACCGAAAACCAGCTTTGGAATGGCTTGCCGCAAGAAACCAATCTTGCTTATGGCATTGGCAAAAGAATTTTGACGATTCAAGCTGATGCTTACAGAAAACAATATGGAAGCGACATCGTCGTAGTGATACCAAATAATGCTTATGGCCCTGGTGATAATTTCCATGAAGAATATTCACACGTAATTCCGGCAGTGATACGCAAATGTTTGAATAAAGAAAATCCTCTGGTGGTCTGGGGCGATGGAACTCCGACCAGAGATTTTTTGTATGTGAAAGACTTCGCGGAAGGCGTGCTGTTGGCCGCTGAAACGGCTGTGGACAGTCAATCAGTAAATTTAGGCACTGGCAAGGAAACCAGCATCAAAGATTTGGTGGAAATGATTAGAAAACTTACTGGCCACACTGGCAAAGTGATTTATGATACCGCCAGACCAAATGGCCAGCCGCGGCGCTCGGTAGACATTAAAAAAGCCCAGCAGCTTTTAGGCTTCCAACCTCAATACACCCTGACCCAGGGGCTAGAGGAAACAATCGCCTGGTACAAAAAACAAATATGAGCAATAAAAAAATATTCGCCATAATATTTTTGTTAGCTTTTTTGATGCGACTAACGGCTCTTTTTTCTTTTGCCGAAGAAAAATCATTGCTTTATGTCAACGATAGTCAAACCTACCTGCAAACCGCTAAAAACATTCTCGAACATGGCGTGTATTCAATGGAAATTTCCGAGACTCCGCATCAGGATAACTTCCGCACCCCGCTCTATCCTCTATTTTTATTGCCATTTGTCTGGCTCAAAACTTCGTTATATGTTCCGGCAATAGTCCAAAGCATTATCATGTCATTTGGGATTGGATTGGTGTTTTGGCTGGGTCAAAAGATTTTTAGTCGCAAAGCGGCAATCACGGCAGCTGTTTTATTCGCTCTTGAACCTACTGGCGCGCTTATCTCGGCGCAAATAATGGCCGAGGCTATCTTTACTCCGCTGTTCCTTGGCGCACTGTTCTCTGTGCTCATGTATATAAAAACTTCTAAAACAAAATTTTTGTGGTATGGCTCCTCGTTATTGGCCATGTCTGCCCTCGCTCGGCCGATTGCTTTCCCACTTTTTATTATCTTGCCGACGGCGGTTTGGTTCGTAAACCAGCACATCAAAACTTTTGGTGTGGTGGTAAATGACAAATATAAAAAAATCGCACGACATGCCGCGGCTTCACTGGGTATATTTTTTTTAATCATCTCGCCTTGGCTCTATTTTATTTTTTTTACCGTTCACTCTTCCAGCTTCAGCTCTATCGTCTGGACGCAGGGTTATGAATATCGCGCCAGATATTTTGATGAATGGCGCGCTAAACGCGGCGCGCCGGACGAAGATCGGTTGCCCTACGCCGATATGCGTCCAGTCAACGAAACTCTAGATGCGCGAGCGATTGCCCCAATAAAGCTCGTGGTAACGAATTATCTCAAAACCCACTTTCCACAATACCTTTGGTTCCATTTTATCCGCGTCCCGTATTTATTCACTGATTCCGGTTATGCCAGCATTCTCAACGGCATCCCACAATTAAATTTTAACTATGACACGACTCATGGGACGGTGAGTGGCGGATTTTTAGAGCAAATTGATTGGCGACAGCCAAGCCAAACAGTAATAAGAGTAGAAAATCAACCGCTGTTCCTGGTCTTATTTTTTGCTGATCTGTTTTTTATTGTTGTCGCTCTGTTAGCGGTGGCAAATCCTTTAATCTTTTTTTGGCGGCAACGACAGTGGTCCAAAGAAATTATTTTTCTGATCGGCATAATTTTACTTTACAGCGCCATCGCCTCGCCAATCGGCGGACCGCGCTTCAGGATTCCCATCAATCCGCTTTTGTTTTTGCTAGCCGCAGATACAATATTGATACTAAACAAATTCCGCAGTGATACAAAACCGTTAACACAAAAAATGTGAATACAACATCTTTCAATGCTAAAATTCTTCTACGGATTACCTTGATCGCGTCTATACTGGTTGCGGTCGCCGGATTTTTGACCGACTTCAACAACACGCGAAAATACGGCGGAATTGACTTGCGCGATCGGGTGGTGGGAGCGCGGGTTGCCAGCGAATTAAACCGCGACCCGTACTTTTTTAAATGGACCAGCGACTTAAGTGACCGTTTTCTTGACCCGCTTGACAATCGAGCAATTCCGTTATATACCCGCCTGACAGTTACGCCTGCGGTTTTGTCGCTTCACTCACTATTCTCCGAAATTCCATATAAAGCACAACGCTATTTCTGGTTTTTCATCCAATGGGTAAGTCTTTTGGGCAGTATCTATTTACTGGCGAAAATATTATCAGATAATTCCGATAACCGCGCTCTTATTTGGATATTGGGGCTTTTGGGCATATCCGGCAGTATGTTCTGGCGGCTTCATTCAGAACGAGGGCAGATTTATATCTTATATATTTTTCTGTTTTCTTTTTCGTTTTATTTATACGATAAATATCAGAAAAAAAATAACAATCGCCGGTTTAACAGCTTGTTTGTCGCCAGTGCGCTTATCTTTGGCTATCTCATAAGTCTGCGCCCGACTTTTATCTTCGCGATTATCCCGTTTTTAATCTATAAAAAATTTAAATTCGCTTCAATTATCATCGCAGGAATGGCGGCAAGCGTGTTAATCAGCAGCCTTCTATCTCCGGCTCCACTATGGAAAAGTTACTCCCGATCAATCCAACTGCAGACATTATTGTTTAGCGACGAAACTATAAATTACCAACCATATGACCAAAACATTGCGGACGGCTTGAATTTAAAAAATTCTCTTTCCGTCCCGGGAGAGGACAGTTCGCTCTTCAGAATTTTTCGAGCCGTCTTTAACCAATGGTTTAGCAGTCAAACCCTTTTCATCCTTCTTTTGGGATTTCTCATAATTATAAGTTTGATTATTTATAAGTACAAAATCCCCGAAATCAGCTCGCGGCAACTATTCTTTTTGGCGATAGCTTTATCATTCTTTTCTGAATTTTTTATCGCCGCCCCGCGCTGGCCGTATGCCAATGTAATCTGGCTTATTCCACTCTCAATAATGATTGCGGAAGCAAAAAAAATCGCCGTCTCGCGGCTCGTTATTTTGGCTGATGTGATCGTTTTTTTAGGTTTGATAGCGAATCTTGGATTTCATCTGATTCCGCGTTTCACTTTTATCGGCGACGTCGGCATCCCGACAGCAACCCTTTTATTTTTGATTGCCATGTTGCGGCGCGTTTCTACAAAGAAGGACGTTTTTGCAGTTCAATAGTAACAAACATACCTAATTGTTTATTGAAAGGACTAATAATTTTTTCAAACCAACAAACCGCTGGGTATAAAAATGCCGGCAATAACTGCGGTTTAGTAAGGCCGCCGGAAATAATAAATCTGAAAGGCGTATGAACCCTAAGACACATAATATTTAACAGAGGAAATTTTTTGCTAAAGACCGCTTGATCGCGCACAAACACTATCCATGGCATAGCATTGTTAGCGTCGGAAAGACGGCCGTCTCCCTCGATTTTCCAGCCGGCCATGGGATTAAAATCTTCGTAATGAAAATGCGAATAGACAAAATGACCCCACACCGAATTATACGGCTCAATCATAACTATTTTACCGCCCGGCATGAGACAGCGTTCCATCTCGCGCAATGCCTGCTCCGGCTCTTTAAGATGGTGAAAAACATTAAACATCACAAACGCGCCGATACTGTTTGAAGTAAAAGGCATGGCGGCGGCGGAAAATGTTTGATCGATATCCGGCCCGCTGATAACATCAGAAGTGATGGTGTTGGGGATGATCTTTTTGATAAATCCCGGCCCTGAACCCAACTCCACCACCGTTCCGGCAGGCAAGCCGGAATTTTTAATTTCCAAATAAAAATCTTCGTATAACCGCCGTAAAAAATTATTATCTCTTATCCGACGGCGATGCAAATACAGACTCTCGGCGCTATCAAGTTCTAAAATCATAAAAACACTAAATAAATTTTATCTTCCGCGCGGCAAACACTGTCATTTTCAGCAACAACCAGCCGTGGCTAAACCGGCTGATATTAGTGGAACCGTATTTCCTCGCTTGATAACGAATTGGGATTTCCACTATCTTTAAATTCATCTTCGCCGCTCCAAAGATTAAATCAAAATCGCCAAACGGATCAAAATCGCCAAAATATGAACGGTTTTGCGCCAACCTTTCATAATCTTTTCTGAAAATAACTTTTGTGCCGCACAGAGTATCCTTTATCGGCTGCTCTAACAGCCAGCTGAAAGCCAGGCTAAAAAATTTATTGCCAATGATATTCAAAAATCGCATGGCGTCTTTTTCCATCGGATAAACCAGCCGCGTACCCATAATAAACTCCCCTTGGCGGGTGCGGATGGCTTGATAAAATTTCGGCAAATCTTCCGGCTGAACTGTCAAATCCGCGTCAAGAATCATCAATATGTCGCCGGTCGCGCGCGCGAACCCTTTACGAACCGCGTCACCCTTGCCCTTTCCGCCTCCCTGGTTAACAAAGATTATATCTTTCTTGTCTTTATATTTTTCTATAACCCTGAATATATCGTCGCGAGTATTGTCTCTTGACCCGCCTTCCACAAAAATTATTTCCGTCCGGCTGCCAAGCCTCGGCAAACGGGTTATTGCATTCTCAATATTACCCGCCTCGTTGCGAGCCGGAATAATTACCGAAACTGTATATTCTTTATCTGAATAATGATTAAAACACGGCCGCGCCACAAAATAATTAACCAGACACAAATGACGTATTAACGGCAAACGGGCCAAGTATTTATTTAAAAAAGACGACGCTATCGGCACATATATGGGAAACAGAATAAACGCTCCCCTTTTTACTATTTCAAACCGCGCCAAAGACAATAAATTTACAACATCTTGGCTGGAAAGCCAATTCTGATTCGGCTGGGCTGTTTTAAGACGTAGCCACTCTAACAATCTTAACACACCGCTCCAAAGATGATTATACGAAGTGATAATAACTCTACTTTGCTCATCTACCACTCGATGTAATTCCTCAAAACACTTCTGCACATCGTCCAAACTGCCAATCACATTAGGCAATAGCACAAAGTCGAATTTTTCTTGTCTTTTCAATTCCTGAATTCCAACGCTGATTTCAAGCACTGACGCTCCGGGAGGAATTATAAACTGAAAAAACCGCTCAAACAAATGATTATAGTAACGCGTTCGCCATTGGTGTTCATTTTTATTCATAGTTGATATTTTTTAAATACCATTCAATTGTTTTTTGCAAACCATCTCTAAATGATACTTGCGCTTTAAATTGAAATTCTTTTTCCGCTCGCGATACGTCTAAAAGCCGTCGCGGCTGGCCATTAGGCTTACTGGTATCCCAGCGGATCTCGCCTTTAAACTCCAGCATTCCGGCGATGAATGTCACCAAATCTTTAATGGAAATTTCTCCGCCAGACCCCAAATTTACCGGTTCCGCTTTGTCATAATATTGCGCGGCCAAGATAATGCCGCGCGCGGCGTCTTCCACATACAAAAATTCGCGCGTCGGCGTGCCGTCTCCCCACATCTCCACGAATTCATCTCCTCTAGTTTTAGCATCGCAAATCTTTTTTATCGTGGCGGGTATAACATGCGAACTGTCCGGATTAAAATTATCCCCTGGCCCATACATATTTACCGGCAATAAATAGATAACATTAAAACCAAATTCTTGGCGATAAGCCTGTGCCTGAACTAAAAGCATTTTCTTGGCTAAGCCGTAAGACGCGTTGGTTTCTTCCGGATAGCCGATCCACAAATCCTCCTCGCGAAAAGGCACCGGCGTATATTTAGGATAGGCGCAAATAGTCCCCAAACAAACAAATTTTTTCACTTGATTTTTTCGCGCCGCTTCCATTAACTCAATTCCCATTATCGCGTTGTCGTAAAATAAGGTCCCCGGCAACCGTTGATTCTTCCCGATCCCACCGACATTCCCCGCGAGGTGGAGCACCAAATCTACGTCCCGAGTCAGAAGCAGACAATTATTTTTTTCCCGCAAATCAAATTCCCGCGAACGGGGAACGGCAATGTCGGTTTGGTTAACTCCTTGCTTTGCCAATTCCTTAACAACGGCATTACCTAAAAAACCCGCCCCTCCGGTAACCAATATTTTTTTGCCCGCAAACTCAAACATATTTCAAAATCCAAAAAATTTCCATTTCAAAATTTTAAATACCAATACCAAATGCCGCCTAATCTCGCGGCCATAATTCAATTTTGAAACACCAAACAGGCGCGCAGTTAATTCCGCCGGCACCTCCTTAAACTTTCTGCCGCTAAAAACCAGTTTGAATAAAATCTCGGCGTTGATGTCAAATCCAACCGCCGACAATGACAGTTGTTTTAATTGCTCCGTTTTGTATAAACGAAAAATTTGATTGATTGAAGTCACTGGCCGGCCCAATAACACGCGGTAGATTAAGTTCGCCAGTTTGCTGATCCAAAGCCGCCAAGCCGGAATATCTTTGCCATAACCGCCTAAATTTGGCGAACCGATGACAAAATCCGCATCCGGATGCTTATCTGCCGTCTCCAATAAATTTGGAATAATATTTGGATGAAAAGTAAGGTCAGCATCTAAAAAAATCAACCAATATCCCGTGGCAGCGGTAATCCCGGTGCGCATCGCCGCGCCCAGCCCCGTGTTTACTTCATGCCGCGCCAAGCGCAATTGTGGTTTATTTATTTTTTTAACCTCAACGACGGTATTATCTTTAGAACCATCATCAACTATAATCACCTCAAAATCCAATTTCAGTGATTCTAAAATCGGCCACAGCTCCGTGGTAAAACGCGGAATATTTTGTTCCTCATTGCAGCAAGGGATAATCACTGACAGTTTGCGGTTGACTTCTGTCATACAAAGAAAAAATCAATTGATACTTGCGGCTCGCTCCAAGACATCCCACATTTTTTTTGCCACGTTTTCACCGTAAGGATGCTGCCAATTGGCAGGCCTTTCCAGCATTTCTTGCGTTTTTTCAAGAATAGCGATTGGTTCAAAGCCTGCCAAAATATTTGACCCAAGAGTAAGAGTTTCTTGGCGCTCGGTATTCTCGCGCAAAGTGACGAGTGGCACGCGCATAATCGCCGCTTCTTCTTGGATGCCGCCGGAATCAGATAAAATCAACTTGGCATTTGCTGAAAGAGTTAAAAAATCAAAATAGCCCAAAGGATCTATCAAACGCACATCGGTCGGAACAATCAAAGAAAAATTTTCTAAATTTTTTCTAGACCGAGGATGGATCGGATAAATAACCGGCAAATTAAATTCATTGGCTACTCTGCCTACGGCAGTGAAAATTTTTGAGAAAACTTCCTTTTTATCAACCACAGCCGGACGATGGGTAGTCATTAAAAAATAATTTTTAGGAGTTAAGGCCAAATATCCCATAATGGCGCTGCTATCCAAAGCCTTAGATAAATTTTTTGCGATGACATCAGCAATTAAATTGCCCACCACAAAAATATTTTGAGAAATTCCCTCGGCCAGCAAATGCTGGTGTTGAAGTTCGGTGGGGGCAAAAAAATATTGCGCTAATCTGTCTACCACCAAGCGATTAACTTCTTCCGGCATCGCGCGGTCAAAGGAACGCAAACCTGCTTCTAATTGAACGATGGAAATCCCCATTTTTGCCGCGGTCAATGCCCCGGCAATAGAACTATTTAAATCAGCGTACACGCAGACATAATCAGGTTTTTCTACCTGCAAAACTTTTTCAGTCTCAATCATCATCTTGCCGACTTGTTCCGCGTGGCTTCCGGAACCGACGCCAAGATTGTATTTGGGATCCGGCAATTCCAAATTCTCCCAAAAAACCTTATCCATCACTTCCGAGTAATGCTGGCCGGTATGAATGACGAAAAAATTTATTTTACGTTTTATGGCCTCATGAATAAACGGGGCCATTTTAATGATTTCCGGCCTGGTGCCAAAGATTAAACAAAATTTCTTTTTCATACATTCAAATTTTTCCTCCAGGTGATATAGCGGTCCAACCCTTCATAAAAATTAACCTTCGGCTCCCAACCCAACAGTCTTTTAGCTTTAGAATAGTCGGCCACCATTTCTGATGCCTCGCCTGGCCGCGGCTCGGTGTATTCTACCTGTGTATTAAATTTTTTTGCAATATATTCAGCGATATCGCGAATGCGCGTGCCGATGCCGCTGCCGAAATTGATTGCCTCGCCGGACAACTCCGGATGATCCAATAAGAGACAATAAGCGTCAATAACATCAGAAATATAAACATAATCGCGCGTCTGCTGGCCGCTGCCAAAAACTTTAATCGGTTCGCCGCGCATAGCGCGGCCGACGAAAATCGGAATCACGGCGCCAAAATTAGATTCTTTTTGCCGTTCGCCAAAAATATTGAAAAAACGCGGAATTATTATATTCATTTTATAAGTTTGGACGTAAGCAAAACAAAGGCGATCAGCTCCGGCTTTTGACGCGGCATATGGACTCATCGGCCTTAATTCAGCGGTTTCCGTTATCGGCGTGCGCTCCGGCCGGCCATACACTTCGCACGTGGACGTGTGAATAACGCGAGCTCCGGACTTTCGCGCCGCCTCCAGCACGTTTAAGGTGCCGCGCACATTCACTTCAACCGTCTCCCAAGGATGCTGGATTGACTCATCAACATTGATTCGCGCCCCTAAATGGTAAACAACTTCCTTGTCTCGCATCGCTTTTTCAGTAACTTCAGCGTCAGTGATAGAACCCCAAATAACCTCGCACTTCCCTTCCAGATATTTTTTGTTGCCCGAAGACTGCGGAGTCAAAGTATTAAGGATGCTTACTTCATGCCCGAGCTGATTTAGCCGTTCTGCCAGATGACTGCCTTGAAATCCGGCTCCGCCGGTAATAAGAATTTTCATATAAATTTATATCCTTTATTTAATAATCTTTTATAATCAGCTCTGGAAGGTAAACCAAAATACGAAGGTAACGTATTAACTATCATTTCTTTCTGACGTTTGCCCTCAAGAATTTCAAGCGACCGTAACAAAGAACTTGGTAAATCGGAATATATTTGTTTATAATAGCAAAAAACCGTTTTATTTTCAAGATGGTCATAAGATCTCTGGAAGAGAATCTCTCCGGCGTCAATAGCAGATACCACTTTGTGTACTGTGGATCCAACCGAAATTTTTCCTTCCAATAGCGTCCAAAAAACCGGAAAAAGGCCACGATAGGCCGGCAAGAGGGCGCTGTGCTTATTTACCACAGCAATCTTCGCAGCATGGATAAGCGGATTCTTAATTATATGACCAAAAGAAATAAAAATTACATCAACATTATTTTCCTGAACCCACCCAACTACTCCTGAACTATTGGGGTTCTTTTCATAAATTATTGGCACCCCAAACTCTTTTCCCAAAGCGCGATAGTTATATGGCTCTTTATTCCAAAAAGAGCGAAAAAAACGCCTAATTATCTCTCCCAATACCATTATGACTAATTTAACGAAAACACTTAATCCAAATGTTTTAAGATAATATAAATAAATCCGGAAACCTTTATATTTTCCCAAAATCGCCGGAAAAATAAAAATCCCGACCGTCTGGTGTCCTGCGTGTTTTAAATCACGCAATAACTGCCGGAAGGGCTCAAACATAAAAGTGTATTCCTCCTCGGTGAAAATTACAATGCGCATAACAATACTTATAATTTTGACTGCTGAATTATATTCTCCGCCATCTTTCGCATGGTTACAAATTTTCTACCACTAGCTGCTAACAAACTCAATGCCTGATCCATATATGACGTCTTTTCCTCAATTGGCATTTTCAAACTTTCGAAAACAGCTAATTCAGTATTATATTTATTTTTAAATTCATCCAATAAATCGGTCTTATAGTTTACTAAATCCTTTGGGTGAACCAAATAATAAAAATACTCGTGTTCACGTATAGTTTTTAGTAAAAGCCAATTCATAAGATGTTTACCAAAAACAAAATACATAGTATGCCAGCAGGGTATACGCAGGGCGGTGGCAACAGGAAGCGGAAGCATCAGCAAACCCTCGGATTTCTTTTTAATCAAAGATTCCGGACCTATAAAATAAGGACGACGGGGAGCAAAAAAGAACGCCAACTTATCACGACGAAGACCAAAACTCGGATGAAAATTTGGATGTTTTTGGCCGGTCAAAAACATCAATTTCATTAATACGAAATACTGAAAATAAGAAGGAAAAACTGAAGTATCATAAATATAACCCGCTTTCATTAAAATTTCAATCAAATCACCACTGGTACTCCAAGATGGACTGATAAAACCTTTAGGTTCATAACCGATACAGTTAGTTATAAGTTCGTGAGATTTCATCACCTCAAATTCCATTTCCTGTCTAGATAAACTCCCGAGATTTGGGTTGTGAGTATAAGAATGATTGCCGATTTCGTGTCCCGCCTCCGCCCAAGAACGAACCCGCGCCGCCACTTCGGGGTTCTCCAGATCCTTGCCAATAATAAATATTGTGTATTTGAAATTATATTTTAGTGAAAATTCAAAAAATCTATCAGCAATAACAAAAAAGGACGGGTCTGTCATGGAACACCGATCAATTGATAATGGAAAAAATAAAGAATCAAAATTTATATTTATATTCACCAATTTTTTATTCATATATTTGACTCACTTGACGTGGTTGCTTTGCAGGAAATTTGTAAATCTCGTCGATATATATCTATACCACGAATTGTTTGATCTAATTTAAAACATGAGGGGAGTTGTTCTTTTCCAACCATATCATTCTCCTCAATAAAAATCCTAGAAAAAAAATCTTGATTCAATAGATCTAAATTATCCTCACCCAATATCACAGTTTTATTCATCTTGATATATTGATAGGCAGCTGAACCTTCATAGCGTGCCGCCAATTGGGGCAGACTATAAAAAAGAACTGGGCTATGTTCGTCTAGAGATTTTAAATACGGCTCAATAGCAGTTGGCGCATCAATAATACACGTTAAAGCATTTTTTGACAAGGGTAAAATCTGTACCACAAGGATTGCAGAAAACACAATAGGTACAAAATAACGTCCATAATATTTGCTGTTTTTTATTTTTGTTTCTATTGCTAACAGACCCGGAATCATAAAGAAATAAACCATCACCTGGCCAGGAAAAAAATAACGATACCAACCAACATTCCTAAGATACGCGGCAAAAATCAAAAATGCAAAAGTAAAAATGATTGTTTTCGTGGCAGAAATATGGATGCGGCGCTTAAAACAATAAAAAAAATAATACACCGCCAAACATAATTGAAGTAAAAAAAACATCGGGGTTGATTCAGTGAAAAAACGCAATAAATTGACAAAAATGGCCGGGGCCGTTTTATCTAGATGATTTGGATTCACAAAATGGCCAAAGACTGAAGAAATTGACGTCGTGGAAAGATCAAACTGTGTCCAAACCCAGACGTTCACCGCAAACCCCAAACCCACCAAGAGCGCAATGGTAATTCGCCGATCTTGACGGCTGGCCAAAAAATTGCGCCACTGTACCGCAAGGCCAGCGGCGAGAGCCGGTAAAATCAAAATAAATATCGGCTTAGCGCTAACGGCAAAACCGAAAAATATACCTCCCAAAAAAGCCAAATAAATTCTCTTTATTTTTGATTGTTCCAAAATAGTCAAAATAAATAATCCCGTCAGAAAAAAGAATAATCCGGGCACTTCGCCCAAAAAACTTTTACCATTGCCATAAAGCGGAGAAAAAGTTACCAAAAGCAACATCGTAGCCAGAGCAACTCGTAAACCATATAATTTTTTCGCTAGAAAAAAAGCAACTATAAAAAATCCCAGCAAAAAGGCAATGGCTACCATTCGTATGACTATCACCCCCGAACCAAAAATCTTAAAAGCCAAGACGGCTGGTAAAAATATTGGATACCCCATGGAAATCAAAGATAGATCACTTGAAGTGGTTGGCGACAATGGTAATCCCAATTGACCATTGACAGCCAAATTATTCACAACTTGATAGAAAATCCCCTCATCAAACCAAAAAGCCGGGCTGGTTTTTAAACAGTAAGAAGATAAAAACACTGCCGCCAACATAATCAAAGCAAGGACGAAAATTTCTTGTTTTTTAGACATATAACTAACTGTGTTTAATAAACTCCTGATACCACAATGTCCACATTACCGTAGCCCAAACGATATTTAAATTATATTCCCTGCTTTCCAAATGATCAATAAAAACTTTCTGCACTTCAGAAGTATTAAAATATTCCGCGGGCAAATTCTGCGGTGATAAGATTTCTATCGCGAAATCTCGCAATCCGCCACGCAACCACTTAGCCATTGGCGTGAACCAACCGCGCTTTTGTTGATTCAAAACATGGTTTGGCAAATACTCATGAATCGCGTCGCGCCAAATCCGTTTGCCTTGAAATGCTGACGGGCGTTGCAACAACGAAAGTTTCCACGCGGTAGGAATCCGCGCTGACAATTCTATCAAACGATGATCTAAAATTGGCACTCGCGACTCCAACCCAAAAGCCATGCTCATTTTATTCGTACGCAAAAGCGATTCGTCAACCAGCCAGCTCTGGCGATCCACATTCATGAAATATTTTTCAAAATCAGAGCATTGATTACACTGATTTAACAAAGGATTACACAGATGATTGGGGAAAAACCGCCTCTTAAGATAAGAAGTGGCCGCTTGCTGATTAATTACTCCCGTGTTAATAACTTTGGCGAGTAATGCCGGCTTCTGACATAAAAAGGCCGCTATTCTTTGTTCATTCGCGGGTAAATTTAGTTTTAGCGATATAAGTTTTCTAATCATTCCAGGGACCAAATGCCGGGCCAGTGAAATCAACGCGCTGTAATAATAGCGCGGATAACCGCCGAACAATTCATCTCCACCGTCTCCTCCCAGCACCACGGCCACCTCTTGTTTGGCCAATTGTGAAAGCAAAAACACAGCGCCAGCCGTGGCATTTGAATTCGGCTCATCCAAATGCCAAACAATTTTTTCCAAATTATCTTTTATATCTTCTGGTCCAACCAAAAGCTCGTGATGATCAGTGCTGTAATGTTTGGCTGTCTTCCGCGCCAATTCAAAATCCGCGTTAAATTTATTTGGGTCAGTACTCTCCTTAAAACCAACCGAAAAAGTCTTTATTTTACCGCCGTGAAATTCTTTCACCGCCCCCAAAACCGCGCTGGAATCCATGCCGCCGGAAAGAAAGACACCCACCGGCCGGTCGGAAATCAACTGTTTTTGAATCGCGTCGCGAAAAAGAGTTTTGATTTGTTTTTTTGCGTCATCATAAGATGATAAATTGGAAAAATCTTCCACCTGCCAGTATCTTTCTAAACTAATTTGATTATTTCTAAAACGCAAATAGTGCGCTGGTGGCAGTTTTTTTATATTTTTAAACATTGTACGCGGTTCTGGCACGTATAAAAGCTGGAAATACAGATTAAACGCCTCCATATCCACCGCGCGCTGAACATCGTGCGCTAAAATAGCTTTAATTTCCGAAGAAAATATAAACTGCCTGCTATTAAAGTAGTAATACAGCGGATTAACACCCGCCCGATCACGGGCTAAAATAATTTCTTCCTGCTGCTTATTATAAATAGCCAGCGCGAAAATACCATTGAATTTTTCAAAACATTTTATTCCCCATTCTTTATAGGCGTAAACAATTACTTCGGTATCGCTTTGAGAAATAAATCGATATTTCTTTTCTAATTCCGCGCGCAGTTCTTTAAAATTGTAAATCTCGCCATTGAATACAACCGCTATTTTATGTTCCGCGTCCCACATCGGCTGACGACCGCGCGGAGACAGATCAATAATTGCCAAACGATCATGCCCTAAAGAAAAACCCTCGCCAACCCAAATATCACTATCATCCGGACCACGGTGAGAAATTACCCGGTTCATCTTGGTTATCAGCTCTGGATTTTTAAAATTGAAGCCGTTAATGCCGCACATACTTGGAAATTTACAATTTTCAATTTTCAATTTACAATTTTCAAAAAATTTATAATTTCTTCCGCTCGTTTATCCCAGGTATAGTTCTGCGCCTTTAAATACGCTGTTTCGGCTTTTTTAGCGGCCACAGCCGGATTATCAAACGAGGATTTAATGCCTTCGGCTAATGATTGTGAATCGTCTGGTTTGAAAAAAATCGCGATTTCTTCAGTCAAAATCTCCCGCAATGAGGGTAAATCCGAAGCGATAATCGGCCTGCGGCTGGCCATATATTCAAAAAGCTTCAAGGGCGATGTGTAACGAGCGGATATTGTTGATTTGGCGCTGTTTGGCAAAACCAGTACGTCTGCCGCGCAGAGGTATGCTGGTATTTCTCCAGCTGGACGATGACCAACAATCAATCCATTCTCCGCCTGATTGCTTTGCGCTTTCTTTCTAAAATTAGCAACGTCAACGTTTGTCCCGCCCACAAATATCAACAAACACTCTGGCAACAATTTAGCCGCGCCCAACAAAGTATCGGCGCCCTTCCAATCATAGAGATGACCGGCGTATAAAACAATTCTCCTATTCAATGGCAGATTTAATCGCTTACGGCAGTAGATTTTAGAATCGCTAATGCTAAACACTTTTAAATCAACCGCGTCCGGCGCGACTAAAATCCGTTCAGCGGAAAATCCCAAAGCGATAAAATCGTCTTTGAGACCACGCGTGATTACTGCTAAATTGTTAATTTTTTTCAACCAATGCCGGTAAAGCGCGTTCGGTCTTTTCGGCAAATTATGCGCCTCATACGTTATTCTATTATTTGGACCTAAAAAGGCGATATTGCCTAACTCGCGAGTATAAATTGATCCGGAAAAATCTTTCAAATGTTTTTTTACTGACCACGCAAAACTTAACGCTTCCACCCAATAAGCGATTCGTCCAAGCCATGCCGCGCGGCTGATTAAATCAATGCAAGGTAACTTATTTAAAATAAAATTTTTCTTGATCCCGTAATAATTAAAAATATCGTCTTTTATTGAATTAAGACGGTTGGGCGCCATCAGCTCCACTTCTAAACCTTGTTCTGCCAAAGCTTCGCACATTTTTGCGACCTGAATACCATGCGCTTTTTCCGTCGGCAAGCGAATATTGGCAAGATAAATTATTTTCTCTCTAATCACGCTCATATCAAAAAAACGACTTAAGCCTCATGATTATCTTATCCACGCTCATAAAAACATCAATCAGACTGATAAATAGCAAGCTGGCCGCGGGAAATAAAAAGACCTTTTCTTTCCACCAATTTCTCTTATTCAGCCAATAGATAATTGCGTAAGCGCCAAATATGGCCAAAAACGGATAAACTTGGAAACGATAACGCGATTGCACGACCGTAATTAACAGCGGCAGAGGCGCGGTGATTGCCAAAATTATTAAATAATAATACAACGGCTTTTTCTGGCGCGCCGCCAAAAATACGCCGCTCCAACCGCTAATGAACAATAGAGCGATAAAAATTCCGGAAAGCCCGCTAAAAAACGCCTGCGACAGACCGGTTTGATAAAACCAAAAACCCATCGGGCGAATCAAACTAAAATAGCGTGTAAAACGAATTAAAGTAAGTTTTATGAAATTAATCGGATGTTGAAAAACAAAATTTTTAAATTCCTGATTGGCTTTTTCTTTCACTTCGGAAAATCCGCGTTCCGCGGCAAAATCATTCCAGGGATTATAATTGCCAACCCATTGTCCACCGTCGGAAGTGGCGGTATTGCCAAGCCAAATGTTATACTGGCCGATAAGCGTGGTCGGGATAAATTGATTGTATATCTTCCAATTGCGCCAGGTCCATGGAGTCATGAGGACAATCATTACCAGCAAGCAGACAGACAATGCCAAATAATTTTTCCTGATTAAATAAAACCCAAAAATTACCGGGACAAATAAAACCACGGTTGGGCGGCTATAAATGGATAACGCCAGCGCGGCGGCTAGAAAAAAAGCCAAAAACAGCGAACTGCTTTTTTCAAATACCAGCAAAAAGATATAAAAAACCAAAGTAATGGTAAATAAATAAAGCGTCTCGGTCATCAGCATGGCGGAAATTTCTATTAAATCCGGATGTAAACCGAAAATTAATGCGGCAACCAAACCAATACTTCGTCCTGATTCCAAAAAAACTTTTTGACAGATTTTAAAAATCAACCACGCAGTCAAAACGTGTAACAACGCCTGGATTACCCAAACCGCTTCATAATGATGGCCAAAAACCGCGTAAATTCCCGCTAATAAATATTCGTAAGCCGGCCCGGCGCGTTGAATAGCGCGATCAAACAAAATCGGCGTGTCACTTCCCTGCTCTTTAAACCCGCTACCAGCTAAAATATTCAAAGCAATGCTATTATATGCTTTGGCATCTGCAACCAGTTCAATCTTGTAATAGAACGAATAAAAAATTGAAGCTAAAAAAATTATTGCCATGGCAATCGGCACAATACATTTTTTATCAGCCAAATTATTCAATTTATCTAAAACCATAAAAAATGTTATTCCGAAAGTAATTTTGACAACACCGAAACAATTTTTTCCTCGCTGAATTCTTTTTGCGCGAAATTACAAGCGTTATTGGATAATTCTGTCCTGACTTTAACATCTGCCAACCGCAAGATCTTTTCCGTGAAAGACTCCGCGGTATCAGCCAACAACACCTCTTTACCGTCTCGTAAATCATACCCACCCAAACAATTGCTCGGAATTACCATTGGAAAGGCCCTGGCTAACGTTTCAAACACTTTGCCTTTCATGGTTTTACCAGTCATTACCGGAAAAACTCCCGCATCCATATTTTGCATAAAACTTTCTAAATCCGGCACATAACCTTCATAAATTAGGCCATTCCGGCAACGTTGCGCCAAGTCCGTCGGCAATTTAGAGCCGCAGATATGAAACTTAAATTTCCCCGGAGAGCGCGCTAAAACCCGCGGAGCGATTTCGCCAATCAGCCGCTCTGCGCCGCGCCGATGGAAAATGACATTATAACTCGCGCCAAGATAAAATAAATCCAAACATTCTTTATTGCTGTGAATATTTGGCTGGCGCAGTGATTCCGGTAAAAAAAGCAAAGTAAGAATTTCCACGCCGGATGCTTTCCATTTTTTATAAATATTTACTTGTTCAAAAGGCAGAGCGCCAACTTTATCGGCATTTTTTATCGCTAAATATTCCCCGCGATATTTACATAACACCCTTAACCAATTCAGCGGATTAAGTTTCTGGTTTAAATTCAATGACTCCCAAAAAAAACTGGATTCAAAATTATGCGACCGAAAAACACTTTTTATGCCGTTCTGACGAGCGCATTTCAATACCGGCCAAGAATACGAGCAGAAACTAAAGATAAAATCTGGATGATAACTGCGCAGATATTTCAAAAAAACATTATCACGACAAAGCTGGTCAAAGACATACGCCGCGCCGTCAAGCAAAGAAGGTTCTAATAATACCCGTTTAAAACGCCGCCAATTATTTTTAAGGGGCAAAAAGGTCCGCAAATCTATTCCATAATCACTCGCGACTGATTTTAAAACCAATAAATCTTGCGCGCGGCTGCCAATCGTATATAACGCAACTTTGTAATTCATTTTTTGAAAAATAGCGATGCTTGCATAAATATCGCGCTGGGCGGCGCCGGCATTTTTGAAATGACAGGCGGGCGTGATAATAAGAATTTTTTTAGGCATGCAAATTAAAACAATTTTATTATCTTAATCTCCGGACCCAAACTGGACGAATAAAAAAGCTCTTTCAACCCGTCGCCAAAACCGTCTGGAATGCGCTCATTTCCAATAACACCGTTTTCCGACCCTGCAAAAGTCAATGCCTCCTCACCCGGAGCGCCGACCAAAGATGGCGCGCCCTTGGCAATGGCAAAAGCCGGACTATAGATTAGATATTGATAATTATTTCGCGAAAGATACTCGGACAAACCGCTAAAAAAAATTTTATCTCCAACCGTATAAAGATTTAGGGCATTAAATTTTTGTTCAAGTTGTTTTCCCAATTTAGCTTCAGCGCGGTCAACATTGCGTAAAGATGCCGAATCAATATTTTCTTGCTCTTGCAGATTTTCCGGCGTGGTTGGCAGGCGCATCAGAGGCGTCAAAACCGCAACTTTGGCGTCAGCCGATACATTTGCCACAGCCCAATTTATCGCCTGCTCCCGCGTATCATTTTTAATTAATAAATAATTAAATCGTAAAATGGGAATAGCCAACAAAACGCAAACAACCACCACGATTGTCAAACGCAACGGCCTAACCGATATTCGATCCGCAACTTGAGCCAAACCATAACCGGAGCTAACCGCCAAGAACGGATAGAGTGGTAGAATAAAACGGTCAACGTAGCCAAAAAATAAATAAAAAATGGCAAGATAAAAAAAGAAAAAACTCGCAAATACCAGAGCCTTGCGCCGCTCAACCAAAAACATAGATAACAAACCCACAGTGGCAAAAAGCAAAAATAATGGCTCAATGCGAATTAAATTTGCAATGTAAAAACCAAAAAAATCAACTAAACCAATCAAATCTTTGGTGGCGCCGGCTGAAGTGATATTTCCCACACTAAGCAAGTAACCATAACCGCGCGGCCAAAGAACAAAAGCAAATCCAAAAAGTGAGAAAAATATTCCGCCTGCCTGCCAAAACCATTTTTGCCGTAATAATTTTACAATCGGTTGATAATCAAAAATAAAAAACCAAAGTATAACCAATACCCCAAAAATCATCATTTGGACATTCATCCCTACGCCGATGCCCATTAGCAAAGCAACCCATAAATAACGTTTTGAAACGGTCAGGCCGCGATTAGCCAAAATATAAATACCGAGCGTGTAAAAAAAAGTCACTGCCGTCCAATGCCTGGCCCAATGCGAATAACTAACGGGCAAAAAACTTAAAGCCAAAAACAGAGCGGACAACAGGGCAATTCTTTTTTTCTGGAACATCTGCCGGGCGGCGGCGTAAACGAAATAAACGGTTGCTAAACCAAAAACAGCGCTTATGACGCGGGCGGTAATAAAAAAAACAGACGGATCGGCGATTAAATAATTTTTAAACTGTTCAAATGTTCCGGAGAAAAATAAAAATTTAATTCCTGCCACCAAGATAAAAGGCAAGATATACAGATAAGAAAGATAAGGCGTGTAATGGAACGTGCCAACAAACTCATCAGCGTGAAGTACTGGCAAAAGTGTTTTTAACTCTATCATTTTTAACGCTCCGAATATATGCGACGGCTCATCCCCCACCAACCATAGAGGCAAACCGTAATCAAGACCGACAAAACGGACAATCGCGGCAAAAGCTAAAATAATAATTAAATAAAAATGCTCTTTCCATTGCGGAACTAACAATTTGGGATTGAACATAAAATCAAAAAATATCCGATTCCGGCGTTTTTAGCCATTCCGCCAAAACGCGCGCGCTTTTGTCGCGAGCAGAAAGAATAGGATCTTTTATCGGCCAATCAATGCCAACCGCCGGGTCGTTCCAAATGATGTTAGACTCTCCGGTTGGATTATATAAAGCCGTGTAAAGATATTCTACTTCGGCCACTTCTCCAGTCACCACGAAACCGCAAGCAAACCCTGCCGGCGCGTAAAGCGACTTCTTGTTTTCAGCGCTTAATTCCAAACTGAACCATCTACCCAAGGTGGTTGATTTTTTTCTAATATCAACCGCGACCATAAAAGCCTTTCCGTTGATAACTCTGATTAATTTCCCCAATGGCTTATCCCATTGAAAATGCAAACCTCTGACAACACCCTGCCGCGAAAAACTCTGATTCTGTTGGACGAATTTGCCAACGGTTATGCCGACCGCGGCAAACGCATCTTCACGATACGCTTCCATCAAAAAACCCCGCTCATCTCCTTTCACTTCGGGGCTAACGACATAAAGGCCGGAAATGGCCGTTGGTTCTATATTCATACCTTTTTATTACTAATACCACTGCGCCTTTGATTGCTTTTCGTAATGGTCATGATATTCCCTGCGTTCTTTGATTTTCTTCCACCACGTTTGATTTTCCATGTACCACTTTACCACATTGCTCAAGTCATTTTCTACGCTATGAACCGGCCGCCAGCCTAATTTGCTTTTTAATTTATCAGCGCTGACTGCGTATCTGGTGTCAGCGCCCGGACGGTCGCCAACGTGCTCGCTGTGTTCCTTCAAATCAACTCCGAGATGACCGGCGATCATCCGTAAAATTTCTAAATTAGTTTTTTCTTCGCCGGAAATATTGTAAATTTCAAAATCCGGAGCTTGGTGTATAACCAAATCTAAAGCGCGGCAAAAATCAATAACATGCAACCAACTGCGGATATGCTCGCCATGACCGTGGATTGGAATTCTTCTTCCTTCCAAGATATTGCTAATGGCCAATGGAATAAGTTTTTCCGGATATTGAAAAGAGCCGTAATTGTTTGAACCGCGGACAATCAGCGCCGGCACCTTATGAGTGCGAATAAATGATTGGACAATCAAATCCGCGGCTGATTTGGAAGAAGAATACGGATTGGATGGTCGAAGCGGCGAGTCTTCATCCGAATATCCGCTGTCCACCGAACCATAAATTTCATCGGTAGAGATGTGAACCAAACGCGGCACACTGTATGTCCGCACCGCCTCGATTAGCGCGCGTGCTCCGCCGATATTAGTATGAATAAAATCCGTCATGCTAATAATTGATCTGTCAACATGAGTCTCGGCGGCAAAATTCACCACCAAATGGAAATTATGCCGTTGAAAAATCATATTCAAAAGCCGGTCATCAGCGATATCGCCATAAATAAACTGATAACGGCGGTCGGCGGTTTTTAAATTAGCTTCTGATTCTTCAATATCGGAAAGATTATCTAGATTCCCGGCGTAAGTCAGCAAATCAAGATTGAAGATGCGATATTCCGGATATTTCTGATATAAATATCTGACAAAATTTGAACCCATAAAACCATAGCCTCCGGTAATCAGAATATTTTTCATATTGAATGTTTATTTAGCAAATTTTTTGAACCAATCAATGGTTTCGATTAGTCCGGACGATAATGTGTGGGTCGGACGCCAGGCAAAATTCGCGCAGGTCTTGCTCAAATCAGCCTGCCAAAACTCATTGTCGTAAGCCACGCTCTTAAACGCGCCCCAGTTAATTCTACTCTTGGATCCGGTAATTTTCAATACCTCGTTAACTACAGATTCCAGAGTGATCGCTTGGCCGCTGCCAGCGTTAAAAATTTCTCCTTGATAATTTTTTGCCTTATCTTTCGCCTCTAACAGCAACTCTATCAAATCCTCCACAAAAATAAAATCACGAGCAACCTTTGGTTGAGTCAAACTAATTTCTTCGTTGCGCAGAGCGCGAGTAATTACCTCGTAAATCAATCGCCCCGGCTGAACCGCCGGCCCGTACGGAGTAAATAGACGAAACGTTATGATTGGCTTGTTATCGCGCCGAGCGACAGCTTGCCCATACAAGGTCGCCGCGAGTTTAGTGATACTGTAAAGTTCTGGCGGCGCGCAAAGCTCGCTCTCTTTGATCGGACCAGACTTCGGTCCATATTCTAAAAAACTGCCCAGATTGATAAAAAAATCGTAATTTATCCCGCCCAACGCCTGCAACAAATTCCGTGTGCCTAAAATATTTGTCTCTGCTACTTCGCTATCTTCCGCGGTTACTCCGCTCTGGATGTTGGAAGCCGCCAAATGAAAGACTCCTTGCGGTCTGATTTCTTCCAGCTCGCGCTTAAGACCGTCAAAATCAAGTAAATCCGCGCGGCAACAAGTGATTTTCGGCAGTAATTCCTGTATTCTCGCCAGATTGGTAGAGGGTTTAACCAAAACGCAAACTTGGCGTCCATCCGCCACCAGCCTCTTTACTAAATTAGACCCGATGAAACCCGCCGCTCCGGTAACTAAAATAGCGTTTAACTTCTCCATAGCCTTAATTATTCTCCGTTTTTTCTTTAATTCTAAATTGCGGATAAGATTTTATTCCGGACTTGTGCAACAAAAACCGCCAAATTACTTGGAGGGTCATTAATCCATATTCAACGCTCTTGTAAAAATTCGGCGACTGCGAATCAGCGGAATAGCGAGTTGGAATGGGAATTTCCGCCACGCGAAAATGCCCCAAATTAATTTCCGCGAACATTTCCGTGTCAAAAACATAATTGTCGGAATTATGCGCAAATGGTATGCGCGCCAGCAACTCGCGGCCATAAGCTCGGTAACCGGTGTGATACTCGGTCAAACCAAGCTTGAAAAAAGCGCCTTCCAACAGAGTCAGAGCTTTATTGGCAGCAAACCGCCACCACGGCATTCCACCCCGGCGCGCGTCACCGGGATTGTGCATTCTGGAACCAAAACAAACATCGGCCTCGCCATTGGCAACTTTTTCCGCCATGGGCTTGACCAAAGTCGGATCATATTGAAAATCCGAATGCACCATCACCACCACATCCGCGCCCATCTCCAACGCGGCCTGATATCCGGTTTTTTGCGCCGCGCCATAACCGCGATTATGCGGATGCTGTATCAAATGTAAATTATTTCTTCTGACAATCTCCGCTGTCTTATCTTTACAGCCGTCATCCACCACAATTATTTCATCAACCGCGTCCCGCGGAATGGCGTCAATCGTCTTTTGAATCGTCCTCTCGGTATTATAGGCCGGGATGAAAACTGCGATCTTTTTGTTGTTAATCATACCTTGCAAAATAAAAATTAAACGAACAAATTATATTTAACTATCGCATAAAGCGCGCTAAAACCGTCTTTCCAGCCAATCTTTTTGCCTTCCTCGTAGGTGCGGCCGCTGTAAGAAATTCCCACTTCATAAATACGCAATTTCTTCTGCGCTATCCGAGCGGTTATTTCCGGTTCAATGGTAAAACGGTTGGACTTAAGGGTGGGAAGAATTTTTCGCAAAGCTTCTTTGGTAAAAGCCTTATAGCAAGTTTCCATGTCGGTCAAATTTATTCCGGTAAACATGTTGGATAATATAGTCAACAATCTATTACCGACAAAATGCCAAAAAAACAATACCCGATGCGGACGGTCGCCGATAAACCGCGAGCCATAAACCACGTCTGCCATGCCGTCAATCAACGGCTGTAATAAATATTTGTATTCGCGGGGGTTATACTCTAAATCCGCATCTTGAATAATTATAAAATCGCCGCTTGTTTCGGCAAAACCGCGCCTAATCGCGGCTCCTTTACCTTGGTTGATTGGCTGTAAATAAACTTTAAAATCTTCGGATGATAAATTCTTTAAAACATCGCGAGTGCCGTCGGTTGACCCATCATCAACCACGATAAGCTCTTTTTCTAAACTGCCGACATCAGCCAATTTCACCACATTTAACAAATCAGCCACGGTTTTGGCTTCATTATACACGGGGATGACTACTGATAATTTCATAATTGGGAGCTAAAATAAGCCAATATTTTGCTTACCAAAGCATCTAAATCGTGATTCTGCCGCACATACTCAATCGCGGCCTGGTTGGGAATCTGTTTGATTATACCAGAATTGAAAATTTCTTCAATAGTTTTAGCCAATTCTAAATGATTACCCGCCGGAAAAGCATAAACCAAGCCCTTTTTTGCCAAATCCGCGTATGCTTCGCTGGAAGTAACCACGATTCTCCCGGCGGCCATCGCCTCCAACACAACTTTGTCCATACTGCCGGTGCGGCTGGTGTGGAGAAAGATATGGTGCTTTTGATATAAACGCGGCATTTCATTGTAGACAATCTTCTGATGAATAAAACCAGCTCCGGATTCCTTATTATTGATATTAAATTCGACACTCATCTTCTCAATTTTTTTATAATATTCCATATCTGGTCTAGTTATTGGTTCCCCAACAACAGACAAATGAACTGGCTGTGTTACCGTCTTTTTTAAATTAGCAATAGCACAAATAGCTACTTCTGGATCTTTCGATAAAGTTACTCGCCCAATCCATAATAATGCGATTTCTCCAGGTTGTGGAGATGGCGACACATTGTGGGGCGTCCATTGTTGTTTCGAAAACAAACCAACATCAATTCCATGTCCCACAGCCTCAACTTTTTTACTTCTTAAACGGAAACTTTCCTTTGAGGCGGTAAAAACTTTGTTCGCGAATAATACGCCTAAGCGCAAGCGTAAATTCACTGTCTTATGCGTGTACCAAAGTAAAACTTTTTTATGCCACAATCGCCAAAACACTCCGCCTAAAATACAATACTCCGGATTCATGTGAACGAAAACAGCATCATACTCTTTTCTGAATTTCCAAATATATTTATAGAAACGAAACAAATATTTTAATTGGCAAATAAATTTGATATTTGATATTTGATATTTGATATTTTTTCCCAAAGACAACACTTGCACATTATCTGGTAAATTATATTCTCCTTTCTCCAAACAAATGATAGTCAATTTTTCCACCTGGCCGGCCAAACGCAAAAGCCACTCGTGAAAAAATCCGAGATTAGAATCATTTTTATTTACTTTTTGGGTGATTACCAATAACTTCATATTTATTTCACACAAAACACATCATAACCGCTGGTTTGATTGCTATCTTGCTTATGAAAAATCCTATCTAACCTGTCAAAAACACCAGTACGTTTGGAAAAAAACGGCAATAAATTCAGCACTGTCGCGATAGCTCCCCGGACATTCTGTAATTCCACACTGCTAAAATCTTTGGTCATGTATTCCAAACCGTCGCGGGTAAAACGATAAAAATCTTTATAATATCCGCCCAAAGGATGGTAATAATACAAAAACGGCGCGTAAATAAAACAATACCCGCCGGGCTTAAGAACGCGATGCATTTCCCGCAATGCCTGCCCTGGTTCTTCCACATGTTCCAATACTGCTATGCAAATGAAAGCATCAACGCTGTTGTCCGGCAAATTTAAATTTTGCACGTCGCCAATAATATCCGGATGATAATCCGCCACCTTATCTAAAATCTTGAAATCAATTTTATCCGCGTACTTCCGCAACCAAACATTTCTCCTATCAAAACGGTTAGATTTATTTTTATCTATACGCAAACCTCCGCCGATATCAATCACTATTTTCTTTTCAGTGAAAATTTTAACCATTTTTTCTTCAAAAAATGAATCCCATTGGTTTTTCATACATCTAACATCGCTTTAATCCACGCCTCTCTATCGCTGACGGGAATAATTTTTACTCTCTCGCTCGGCTTCAATTCATAATTCGCCACGCCGACGTCGTTCATAATCACTGGACATCCGGCCGCGTTCGCTTCCATCGCGACGAGACCATAACCTTCGCTTAAACTTGGAAATAACAGACAGTCGGCGGTTTTAAGATAGCTGATTGGATCAGTTGTCCAAGGCTCTAATTGGATATTGGATATTGGATATTGGATATTAATTTCATCTCTGCCACCGCCCACAATCAGCAACAAATAATTTTTTTGTTTAGTCACTTCTTTAAAAATTTCCACCAACCACTCAATATTTTTAACTGGATCAGGCCGGCCTAAAACCAAAAAGATTTTTGCATAACCCGGATATTTCTGGTGTAAATCAATCTTTGGCAGGTAATCCTTTATCTTTTCTGTATCAACCGCAATCGGCTTAACAAAAATTTTATCTTCTCTCACACCCAATTTGACCAAACTCTTTTTTATCCGCTCCCCCGCCACTCTTATCACCTCCGCGCGTCTAATAATAAATTTAGCCAGACTTAATCTTATCCACTGCTTCTTATAATAATCGCCCAAAAAATCGCCATGCATCTGCACTTCCAATTTAATTTTAAACTTCCTTTTCAAACACCAGCCTGCCAGACCGGTAAAAAACGGGTCTTGTGTCGTGATTAATTCAATTCCATCATACTCCTTTACTATTTTACTTCCTAATTTTATTAAACGAAAAAGCCGTTGTATTTTGTACCCGCCGGTTGATTGAACGTGGACGGTCAGACTCAAATCAAAAATGTTTTTTTCTTTATCCGGTATAATAATAAACAGCTCGTCTTTTTTCCCATACTCAACCATGCGTCTGGCGACGATAGAATCTGTATTCAAAATGTTTTTGTCAAGACTGATCATCAGCTGTGGCATACTTTCTCTAATAACTCTTTAGTTCGGAAAATCATATTATCCATCTTAAATCTATCAAAAAAATCTATCCGCCCATTTTGACTTAACATCTCATTATTGGTAATTCCCGTCTTAAAAAGCGAACTGATTTTATTTTTGATCTCCTCTCTGTCATTATATTCAAACAAATCGCCGGTTTTACTTGAAACAACTATCTCCGAATTGCCGCCGCTCCGACTAGCCAAAACCGGTCGGCCAAAACTCAAAGCTTCCAAAATCACATGCGACAATCCTTCGTAGCCGCTATTTAAGATAAAAATATCAGCGGAGTGGATAAAAGATAGTGTTTTTTCATGCGAAAGCTCTCCGCCCATCTCCACACTATTCCCCAAATCGTAATTCCTAATTTCTAATTCCAACTTATCCCTTTCCGGACCGCCGCCAACAATCTTTAGCTTTAAATCTGGAAATTCTTTCAATAAATCCGGCATTATTTCAATTAGAGCATCAAAGCCTTTCCACGGCACCAAACGACCAACCGACACCAACCACCTCTCGTTGTCGTGTTTAATTGGAGCCGCTGTTTTAAATTCCACTTCGTTATAAACCACCTCTATTTTCTTCTCGTCCACTCCCCATTTCATCACAACTTTCCTTAAATATTCACTTGGAGTAATAATTTTATCCGCTTCTTCGGCAACTAGTTTTTCCGTCCAACGCAATAATTTAACTTGCCAAGGATAATCTTTCTTCAATAAAAAAATGTCCAACAATTCTTTTATTCCGAACCTCTGAACCCCTTGTTCCCACGCGTAATCGCCGACAATTTTTAAAACAAATTTTTTACGTAAAATTTTTGCGGCCAGCATTGACGGCAAACCGACACTTATCGGATCCTGCGCGAATATCACCTCCGCTTTTCTACCCAATTTTAAAACTTTAAAAAAATAAACTAAATGGCGAATAAATCTAGGCAGTTTTCTTACTAAACCAAAACTCAACACTGCAACTCGCACGCCGCGTATGGACAACTCTTCCGCCAATATTTTACTGTATGTCGCCGGCCCGCCAATATCAGGCGGAAACAATCCGGTCGTAATGAGGAGTTTCATAAACTTTCAAAAATATCTCGCATTTTACCAGCAATCAAATCCCAACTGTATTTTTCTTTAACCAATCTTCTGCCATTCGCAATCAATTTCTCTCTCAAATTTATATCTGTCAATATTTTTTTAATATTTTCGCTAATATTTTTTGGATTCCCGACGTCGCAAAACAATCCGGTCTCATTATTTTTCAAAAAATCAGGAATCCCGCCGACTCTCGTCCCGACAATCGGCAAACCAGCCGCCATCGCTTCCAAAAATACATTGCCCAAACCTTCACTCAAACTTGGCCGGCAGAAGACATCGCTCGCCTGTAAATATGGCAATAGCTCGTCATGATTTAAATGACCTAAAAAATGCACTCTGCCCGCTAATCCAATGTTGTTCACTAATAAAACTAATTTGTCCTTCAAAACTCCATCGCCGGCAATCAAAAGATGCGCGTTGCCGTCTAAATATTTCATCGCTTTTACCAAATCCCACACCCCGTTCTTCTTCACCAACCGTGATACTGTAATTACAATTTTATCATCTTTCTTAATACTCAGATTCTTTCTAACATTATCTCCTATCTCATATCTCTTATCTCCGATATCTTTAAACTTATCCACATCAACTCCATTAGGAATTACTTCA